>OHVB01000340.1_pt1 | contig 17911 bp, 19 predicted proteins | sample 1579331 | NCBI WGS metagenome assembly OHVB01 (sample SAMEA3882503, study PRJEB24775) | human gut metagenome | biome: human-associated habitat; feature: intestine environment; material: feces | place: Netherlands | collected 2009/2010
CATTGCGGACTGGAAGGTGGGAGCGGCTGCAATGGAAACACCGGAGCCGTAGCTGCCAGCACCTGCGGGAAGCAGACCGCCTCCGTGATGCAGATGGAGTATTTCCTCCCATTGAATTCAAACCCGATCACACCGCGGTTCAGGAAATACTGGGCAAAGCGTTTATACTGCGTTCCATAATGCGCAGGCGGCAGCCCAACGGCAAGCTGAATGTTCATCAGCCGATCCGGGACATACTGGCCCGCCGTGTTGATCTCGTAAGCGATGGCGAACAACGTCAGGATAAAAAATCGGTCGTCCTCTGTTTTATCCCGAGTATAGGGGATTCGCTGGTCGGAGAGCGTGTAGTATTTTCCCCGATAAAATAGGATGTTGTCACCGAAAGGGGGACGGGTATCGCTCTCTACCAGTCCGGATGTAAATACCCTACTGGCTGTTTTAATTTGTTTATTTCCGTGGTCTACGCAGACTAACATAAGATCAGCTCCTTCTCTTTTTGTGCTTATACTGTGTTTATACGACTTTAATACGCATTACTGCAACAGATAGGAAAAAACAGACGCGGAAATCTCCACGTCTGTTTTATACATATTTGTCAGAACTTCTTTAATTCCCTCAAAGAATTTTGGGGCGTATTGAAGATATTGAACCGGCTGGTCGATCAGCTATCTCTCTATCATCAATCAGAAGAAGATCGTCCCGTGTTGCGGCATGATTGCGTAGCTCATCCGAGAAGCCGGAGATGCTGAACAGGACGTACCACACTTTTCGCCGATCCCGCTCCCATGCGACATCGCAGGCCTTAGCTTCCAACGCATGAAGGACATTAAGACCAACTGGCTCTTTCCAGTACTTGCACTCTCCTAGAATCAGGTTCTTGCCCTCCGGATCAAGAGCTGCAATGTCGATCTCATTCTTGGCATCCCAATACCCGCCCAGTTTGGAGAACTGGAACGGCCATGCGTTATTGACATTCAATTCCCACATCCGCTCCTGGCAGATGTCCTCATATACGAAACCGATGTGGCTGGTGGTGAGGCCCTTGCGGATCTTATCCATCACGATACCGCTATGCCCGCTTTCGATAAAGCTCATATTGGGATAGATAAATGCGAACCAAAACCGCAGATAGTTATCCTTGATCTTGTAAAGGCCTCGCTTGCTCTTTTCGGGATTTTCCTCTGTGACAGGCACCTTTCGCTCCAGAATATCCAGATCTATCAGCGTCTTCAGGTACTTGGTCAGGTTCGTTGACTTGACCTCCAACACAGAGGCAATCGAGGAAAGCTTGTTGTTTCCAGCCGCGATCGCCTTGATAATGGAAAAGTAACTGCCGACTTCACTGACCTCCTGCTGCAGCAGAAAATGCGGCTCATCATAGAGATAGCCGGAGCGGTTCAGTACGCATTTCTGGATAGCACGATAGATATCGCCGCTCTCCGAGAATAACTCGATGTACTTGGGGACACCGCCTGTAACAGAGTATAGCTCAATGAGTTCTCTGCGGGTTTTGCCAGGGAAAAACTCATGGTAATAGGCGAACGGGATCTGCTTGAGCTGGATCTGCGCGGTTCGCCTTCCGTATAAAGGGCTGCCGTAGGCCAGTGTCTGAGACTCCATCATGGAGATCAGGGAGCCGCAAAGAATGACCATAACAGACTGCTTCTTTAGTATTTCTTCCCATATCCGTTGGAATATGGAAGGAAATGCAGGCTCTGCCTTGCCCAGATACTGAAATTCATCCAGTACGATAACGGGCTTGCTGTCATGCTTGGCATCCATGATTGCGTTGAATATCACGTCCCAGCTTTTGACATCTGCATTACGCAGAAGATCGCTATCAATAAATTCTGCTGCCTTCTCCTTGAATGCCGCTCGGTTTTGCGCTTCGGACTCTTCACTTGCAAGGAAAAACAGGGCGTTTTTATCCCGAATAAACTCGGATATCAGCGTAGTCTTTCCCACTCGCCGGCGTCCATACAGTACGACAAGTGCGCTGCCATTCCGCTCATACTCACTTTGCAGCGTCTCCATCTCCTGCTGCCGATCAATAAATTGCTTCATAAGATCACTCCTTATAAAGTATTATACCTCAAATTATAATAATTTCAATTATAACTTTTCGGCTTTTTCTATAAAATCTGGCGGCAGCATGAGGGACAGCTTTTCAAGCGATATGGCGAAATGATTCTCGAAGTATTCATCACGACACCATGCCTCATAGCGGTCAATGCCATATTCTTCTTCCAGTACGTCCCTATCTGCCCAATCCTTTACGCAGCCATCCTGTTGTTCCTCCCGGACACTTTGCAGTAGGGCAAAACGTCCGGCATCGTAGTCGGCGTATAGCTCAGTGAAGCTGCTGGAATCCAGATTCGTCGTGCAGTGTGTGGTAAGCAGGTAAAGCTCGCAGGCCTTACACTCCTTTGGGTCAGCCGAGATCACCCGAACCATCTCCGGTGCCATGATAACCATATCCAGCGTGATCTCGTCGAGCTTCTTAGGCGATTGATATAGTTCTGTGAAGCGTTGCTCCAGCTCCTGAATCTCCTTCGGAAACAAAGGCGGTTCAAAGCAGCAATAGATGTCCGGGGTATCATTCTCTGTCTCTCGGTCAGATCCGTCACGGATCTCCGTGATGATGCCGCAAAGTCCCTGATATTCACTTTCCTCTGTTGCCACAACTGCGGCGCCTATGGTATAGGTCGTGCCATTGTATGTGTAACGCATACCGTCTTTATTGATGATCATTTTATGTCCTCCTGATGATATTCCTCCCAGCCTTCCATGCAGTTGGTACGTGCGCGATCAGCATCGAAGCACTGACAGCGCGTATAGCCTTCTTCCGTTTTGAAGAAAAAGCACGGGGCAAGCCCATCGTCTATCTCTACTACGGACTTGGCTTTGACCTCTATGCCTAACAGCTCCGTATCCTTCTGTGTGAGCAGCTTTAGCCAAAACTCCCGCGGGGAGAGCGTGGAAGTTCCCTCATATGCCATTGCGTAGCGGCTTGCCGTGGGCTGCGGTGTGAATGCAAAGTCCTGATGCAGCATACTGTCCATCATGTAGGTCTCCGGGTTACGGTAATAGTAGATCCGCAGCTCATTTGGCCTCTTCCGCTTCGGACACCACTCCGGTGCTCGTCTGTTCAGATCACGGCTTTTCAGATCACGGCTTTTAAGATGCCTGGCTCTCTTCGGCAGGGTGCAATAGCTTTCGCCAAAGTGCATCATGAGTCCCTTTGACTTCTGGGACGCGGGGATCGCGTGATAATACCGTTCCGGGCAATTCCGACAGGTATACTCCTGCGGGGCAGATTCTCTTTTCATGTGTATACTCCTTATTGACTTATATTTGAGGCCCCGGAAATCATCCGGGGCCTCTGACTTATGCGCGCAGTGTAAAGCGGTTTTCGCCCGTAAATGCACTTTGCAGGCATCTTACTTCCGCCTCCAGTGCCGCTATGATCTGTTCTACCTGTTCCGGCGTGTAATCGTAACACACACGGCTTGCACAATTAGAAAGCGAATGGATAGCGTCTACGGCTCGTTGTGTGCGCTGTTCAGCCACACGCACGAACCGTTCCGCCTTGGTTTCTCTTTGCCTCAATGCTCGCTACCTCCTTTACGCAATTTCCTGTTCGCCCCAGCGAATGCTGAAATGGCCGTCTTCATCTATGTCACGGTATAACAGCAGCGATGTGAGATCGTAGTCCACTCCAAATCGTTCGTAAATATCATCCATATCTGCTTCGTCGCCCTTCATGAAGAGATTGAGCTTCTCTTTTGCCAATATCATCTGCATCAGGTTGGACTCAATGCTCTGTGCATAGGTCAGGAAATAGATGTCCTTCCAGTCAACGGAATTAAAGCGGATGAAGCGCATGTAAAACTGGCTCATGCGGGAGTTGTTATAGTGCAGCTCCGGGATGATGACTTTGTTGACGAACTCGAAGTTGACTGAGCTGGGCAAGCTCTGCTGCGTACACAGCAGGATGCCGTTTCCGCTCTCGCGGAGTGTTTGCCGTAATGCCCTGCGTTTCGCAAAGGTAGTCGTCGCGCCGGTCACAATGAAAAGTGGCCGGTTGGGAAACGCTTCCCGCAGGGCTGCCGCATAGGCGTCCAGCACCACGGTATGGCGGACGCCTATGGCCACGATTTCTTCTGCCCAGCTGCCGGTAAGCTGGATCGTTCTTCGCAGCTTCCCGGGAAGCTCGCCGCTATACTCCGAAACCGTATTAGGCGCGGCACTGATCCGCAGCAAAAGCGTGATCTGCTGGATGATCCGCAGCATGGCATCTTTCCTCGCGTTTTTCGTTGAGGTGAAATATTTCTGGCGCATGGTATGGAACTCCTTGACCGCCTGTACCCATACAGCCTTCTCCTCTGCTGAAAACGGAATGGGCTCCTGATGGATACGTTTGATGTCCTTCCCGGTGACCTCCTCAAAGGTACGGGTGATTACTGTCTTGGCGAGGATATCACGCAGAATATCTGCATTGTAGATGTCCTGTGTGCGCTGTCCGACACCAAATACGGTGATCTTCTCCGGCAGATGTGAATTGGCAAACAGCGTGTACCCACGACGATAGGCCGGGATCGGTTGACCGTACCACGGGTTAGTCTCTCGTGTCGCCGTGCCGTCCTTATCATAGTGATAGATGGTGTGGCAGCAGGATAGCATATTGATGGAATTGTTATAAAGCAATTCCATCTGCGGTGCGAACTCAGAGATGTTGTTCCGGGTACTGGTCCCTGTGGTCAGCAGCTTTGATTGGCATCGTCTGAAGCAGGACAGCACCGCCTTGGCACGGCTGCTGTACGGATTGCATATCTCATCGCTTTCATCCAGTACAAGACAGGTCTTGCGGCTATGGATCTTCAGCCATTTTTTGATCTGCCTGCGATACTTGCACAGCGCATTGAAGGTCATCAGCACAAAGTCGCCGGGCTTGATCCGCTCCAGATCCCTCAGCCGTTCCACGAACACATACGACACGTCATAGTTGGGCAGCACCACATTCCAGTTATTGCGGATAGAGATGGCCGATGAAATGACCCAGGTGTTACGATACCCTTGTCTGTCCATGCGGTATTTCCCATAGGCAATGCCAGCCAGCGTCTTACCGGAACCCTGTTCCCATTGCAGCAGCGTATAACGCTTTTGCAGAGCAAGATTCAGGTCGTGGAGTTGGGTATCGTTCAGCAGGATCTCCTCCTCGTTCTCGGCATCCCATAACCAGAAATCATCCAACCATTTCCCAATTCCCGTGTCCGGGGTCATTTCCTGAAAAGGCTGGCTCTGGATCAGGTATTCATGCCGCTTTTTACGCAGCAGCCGTTCGTAACCAGGGAGTGTTTCACCGCGCAGCACTGCTTCACAGACCGGGATAGGTTGGCGCAGCTCTTCGCTCATGCGGCGTCGCACTGCGGCACTATACCCTTTATAGGCGAATGAATAATCCCGCTTGACAAGGTGGATCTCATCACGTTCCGGCTGCCGGTTCTGACGTCTGAGTGTCTGACGAAGATAATGCAGTACCTTCGCCTCGGTCAACCGCCGTTTGCACCATTCCTCATATCGCATCTCTGGCGGCTGTGTCTCCGTATAGAACCGATGCAGATACGCGCAGCATTGGGCATACCGATCCTTCAGGGACGGATGTATCCTGATTTGGTACAGCATCTTCTCTACCGTATAAGTAAACGATGCAGAGGTTTGACGCTCCTTTGCCAGTTCCCGCAGGATCTTGGCGCGATTTTCCTTCAGCATGGCCTTTGGCATTTGCAGCAGCGACATGTGGATCGCTTGTGCTGCACCAGCATAGATGCCGCCGGAAAGATCGTTATCCATTCCTGTGTGATAGCGAGCCGGTGTTTCGGAATCCACGCCCTTCTTCTGCCAGAACTGCAGCTTTATTGGGAAGTGCGAAACACCCATCTGCGCAAAGGTATCATCCGGCAACAGGATCTGACCAAGAAACCGGAATTGTGCCTCCATCTTCCGAATCATTGAGCTGTCCGAAAACGAGTCGGCCAGAAATGAGTTGGGTACGATCAAAGCCAGGATCCCCAGTGGCTTCAAGAATTGGGCAGCCTTCAAGCAGTAGTAGAGCTGTGATAGATACTCCTTTCCATTCTCAGCCATCCATTGCAGGTTGAAGGGCGGGTTACCTACCACATAATCAAAGCGTACCTGCGGCATATAATTGCGAATATCCTTATTAACCAGATTGGCCTCCGGATAAAGATATGACGCCACCTTGAATGCCTTGGTGTCCAATTCACAGCCATAGACATTGGCTTCCACCGGCATTACGTTGAAGAAGTTCCCCATTCCGCAGGTGAGATCCGCCACCAGATCATCCCTTTCTATCTGAAGGCAATCCACTACGAATTGACACAGGGCGGGCGGCGTAAAGAATTGGCCGTTTTCCAGTTCTTTTTTTGCCTCACTGTATGTATGGTAGCTCCGATAGTTCTTCCGGGAAAGCCCGTGCAGGCCCCCATCCCCTGTATAACCCTGAAAAACATCCTGCTTCGTGATACCATACGCTTCACAGCAGTTGTTGTCGATCAGGTACAGGAGCTTTTCGTTAACTGCTCTGCGACTGCTCTGGGGGATCGATTCTGTCGAGGGTGTATACTTCATGACGACACCTCAGCATGAATAGTCAAGATATGTTTCGGCAAACTCCTTTGCCAGAGCAGCGGTCTTGAACTTCAGATCCACACGTCCGTTCTTGAACATACGCAGATGCACGAGCTTCTGGCAGGTTGGAAACTGGAACTGCGATGTGGATACGTCAGAGTACCCCAGCAGCTCGGAAAAGCCTGCGGGAAAGCGCCCAAATGTATTGGTCTCATAGTGTGCTACAGCGGTAAAAATGTCCTGCATACGTTCTGCAAGCCTCCACTCTTCATGGCCCCATCGTTCATCGCAACTGCAAAAGTATCCGCCAAAACGAAGCGTATCTCCTTTTCTATCGTAACCGGCATTGCTATTACTCCAATATGCCGCCTTATGGCATTTGGTACGCAGCTCCTGAAAAGCACGTTCTACGAAGCTGAGTCCGTCCAGCTGTATAAACATCTGGTCAACCACATCTTCATAGTGCAGCGCAAGAGCCCGCAGATTGCGATGATACTCCTTGCTCGTATCCATATCGCACCTATACGGGTCCGGCTCTGCGGGGATCAGATGCTCTTTGATGGCATCCGTTGAGATCGTTACGCTATATTTCTCATTGAAATGCTGTGTGAGCTCAGAGATGAACCTACTGTGGAACTTCTCCAGTTCTCGGTTCAGATCCGTTATCCCGAACCGGTAATTGCTCCCAAAGTAGGGCAGCGACCCATCCTGCCCTATGCCGAGCAGGTCTCTTTGCGCCTGAATCGCTTTTTTCCACTGTTGGCGTATTTCACGGAGCGCACGGCAGGATTCATCATACGCCTGCTGCTGGGTTTCGCAGAACATCAGGTCATCCTCCAGCAGGCGGGAATCCGCCTTGATCTCAACTTGCTCCAATTTATCGAGTAATCCCATAATTAAAAGTCCTCCTACAAAAACAAAAGCACCGCTGAACTGTCGTCAAACAATTCAGCGGTGCTTCTCCGCGTTTATTTCTTATTGTGCTGCTTCGATTAACACGTTTGGTATCGGGGGAAGGTGCATAGATTTACACCGGACTTTACTGTCGCATAAATCGGTATGTTAGCTTCCTTCGATCCCATTATACCCATTATATTGGGAGATGGGGGTATAGGGGGGGCGGCATTTTTTGCCGCCCCCCCTATACCATTCGTCATACTATGCGCACATCGCTTCCGGCAGCTCCATCACAAAAGGGTACGTTTCCAAGGACACATGATACATGGAGTTCATGGTCTCAAAAACGGCCTTTCTGTCAGTGAGAGATTGGATACGGACGACCCGTGAGGTGCAGACCAGACCGCTATGATGGCGTATCCATGCACGGCTGCCCTCGCAGAGCGGTGCGGCCAACCGGCCGGTAAGAATGACCTGCTTCTTATTCATTTTCTTTCTCCTTCCTTCGACCTGTGTGGTCGTGAAAAGCGCGATCATTATCCGAATCGAAAAACAGCTTGCGAATGATCTAATAGGCACACTTGAGAATACTCCGCACCATGTGCACGGTGGTATTCTCCCTCTGCGCGATCTCCCGCGTACCGTAGCCATCTGCCTTGAGCCGCAGTACGTTCATATCACGGCGGGGCATATGCCGGCCCAGATCGTGGAACAGCAGGCCGGTCTCCATATCCAGAAAGCTCTCATCCGCTGCGGAGAGCATATCGGACAGAGACAGGCCGGCATCGTCCATAACAGCATTGAGGCTGACCGTCGGCGCTGCACGCTTGGTAGATGCCTGATGGCGGAAGTGGTCTGCCAGGCGGCTCTCCATCTTGCGCCATGCAATGGTGGCGAAGCTGAAACGGCTGGACTCACCATGCGGATCGCCTTCGCCATCTCGACCGGGTGATTGCTCTGGAAGATGTTGCGGCCCATATCCAGACCGCGCGCGCCGCCCTGAATGGAGCGATACGCCAGCGTCAGCGCCTCATCCTCCGGCAGCTTCTTCTCATTGAGAAAAGCATAGACCAGATTGTGATGCTCCTCCGCAAATAACTGCTGCGCCGGGGTCATGGGGGTATTTTCATTCATTACAGTTCCTCCTATATGCCGGGAGCCGCAGCCTGTGTTTCACACAGACTGCGGCTCTTCACATGTTTCAGATCCTTATAAGGTCTGATAGGTTCATTTAGTGGGGAAGCTCCTCACGCTCGCCATCGATCACATCCGCACCGGAAATGCAGAAATGCTGGCCTCTGTCGGCAACAGCATACTCGGTGTTTGCGGTGGCATACTGGTCCTCCTCACCCTCACGGGCGGCAGACAGCTCCGCACGGTTCTTCAGCATCTCCTTCGCCTGCTGGCGGAACGACTCTACAAAGGCGCGGAACTCGCCCACCTGTTCAGGCTGGAGATCTTCCACCTTACGGAAGGTCGCCACGCTGTAGGTGTTGTTGCCGTTGTCCACGCGCTTCAAGCCGATCTGCACCACGCTGCTCCATGCCGGACGGCGCCGGGCCACAAACGCGGCGTTCATGAAATCATTGAACGGTCGCAGGCTGGTAGGCGGCAGAGAGAGCTGCAGCGGGATATAGTCACCGTCCTGCAGAAGATACAGAATACGCATATTTTTGCAGGCCTTCCCCTTCCCGTCTGTTGCCGTCCCGTAACGGTTCAGCTCACAGGCAGCACAGGCGCCGCCGGGTGTACCGTAGCCCTGCTTTCCGTCCACGGTGGAGCACAGAGGGACGGTGTTATCATCGTATTCACAGCCCTCGGGCCAATACGCGCCACTGGCATGGTGATACAGGATAACGCCCTGCAGAAACCGGGTATACTCCGGATTCTCCGGGTCGCCGGTAGGCATCTCGAATTGCAGTGCGCCGCCGGACGGGATCTTGACCTTGGGAAATGAGAGCGTCAAGCCCTCCATATCGTCGGCAAGATCATCGTTGCCGAAATCAAGGCCGGCCATGGTGGGAAGGTTGAATGCACTGGCAGTTGCCATCGTAGTAGTTTCAGGATAACTCATTTTTTGATCCTCCATTTTATCTTTTTTGTTTTTTCACATTACGCCGCGGATACCTGATTCAGCCGCGACCACACACTTCTGGGCATTGCCAGAATGTTGTAGCCGATGATCTCCAGATCCGAGGCGCGGTCATAGCTGCTTACGTCTTGACTGTACCGTGTTACCGCATTGGAAAGACCGTACAGGCTCAGGTCATGGCCTTCGATCAGATGTTGCAGGATGCCCTCACCCTCCGAGTCCGTAAGGCCGAACTGTCTGCTGGCCAGCTTCACAACGCCGGGTACATCTGCGGTGTTCATGGGGACGGCCGTAGCCTCCCGCATCATGCCCACCACCTGAGCGAACCGCGCTTCCTCTGCGGCGGCACGGACAGTGTCCTGCACCTTCAGCAGAAAAGCGTGATCGTCTGCAGCCAGCGTCTTTTCGGAATAGAGCTGGAAGTTCTCCTCCGCATCTGTCGCCCGGCCGATATGGTTGCGCTTCGTGGCGGCATCGTTGACCACCATACCGTTGCTGCATACCAATCGGTAGATCAGAGGCTGGATGTTAACAGAGCCTAAGCCCACCTCGCTATTGCTGATGACCACACCGGCCTGCACTGTGTCACCCGGCGTCACATCCTCCTGTAAACGGGGATTGACCGCCTTGATATACATGCGGGAGTCGGTGATCTGGCAGCTCTCGATGCGCACATCGGGGATCTCCGCCAGGATGGGCAGCACCGCTGAGGCGATACTGTAGTTGTCCATACGCAGATAACGATTGCTGAGGTAGGCGCGTGCCTTACCGTCCAGCACACGGATCATGCGCTGGGCAGGTGTCCGCTCCAGCCATGTGTTGACATTGTGTGCCAGTAGTCCGGGGTCTTCGCTGCGCATTCGCTCATAGTACTTGGCAGGGATACTCAGATGCGTACCGATCTGCCGGTGGGCGATGTCCCCGATCTCCAGCGGTTCGATACGGTCTGCGCCGTCACTGTCCAGCACGCGAAGTGTCAGATCGGGACCATAGCTTTCCAGACGAAGATTGCCGGTATTGACCACATAATCCTCTTTGGCGCTCTGCTGCCGGGTAATCTCCGCGGCAAGCTGCTCCAGGGTTAAGCCTGTTTTCATGGCAGCACCCTCCTTACCAGTTCAGCGCGATGGCATCGTCCGTCATGCTGGCGGCGATGCCCTCACGCTCGAACACCTTCAGGAGCCGGGGCCAGTAATGCTTCTCCGGCAGGCTTTTGAATGAGGTCTGCGCTTTCTCTACGTCACCCTGACGGATGCAGATGTCACCGTTGTCCTTGATGACAAGGCTGCTATAGCCACGGGAATTGAGGTCGTAGATCAGATCATCCAGAACCTTGCGTCCCTGCTGCTCGAACCAGACCTGCGGATCGATCTCACGGGGCGGAGCAGGCAGCTTCTCGGAGGTGCCGTTCTCTGCCGCACTCTGTACCACAGGTGTGACCTTCAGCAGTGAGCAGGAGAAGTTGGCCTTTTGGTCAAAGGTCACCTCCGCCTGATCATAGTCGGGAATACCAGAGATGGTGATACGGCCTGTACCGCCGTGAAGGATCAGCTTCTCCGGCTCTGGGCTGCGCCACTCCCATGCGGCATCCGGATACACTGCTTTCAAATATGCGGAGATCCGGTGGTTAACATGGCGGAGCAGCAGTGGGCCGAAGCCATCCTCCTCTTCCACAGACAGTGCGCGAAGACTCTGGCGCTGTGCGTCATAGGCTGCTCTGCGGGCGGCGCGCCGCTTTTCGTTTTCCTGTTCCTGTATATAAGGGAATACGAATGCGGCCGTGACCCAAATCGCCCAAATGGTAAATGCGGCTGTCAGAAGCCAGATCTGTGTGTCGCTGCGTACAAACGCAACGATGGCCAGAACGGCTGCGATAAGGACAGATACGCCAGACCAGATGGACTTTTTCTTATTCATGCTTTGCACATCCTTTCCTTTTCGTGATGAAAACAAAAAAGAGGAGCTGCCACGCATCCTTTTGATACATGACAGCTCCTCTTATGCCCGGCATCCTATCCGGGCAGGGGTTCTCGTTCTCCGTCGATCTCCGGTGCCTGTTCAGGCACTTTCGTGTCATAGGGCTGGAGATACCGCCATCGCAGCGCGATGACCTTCAGACGCTTATCCCGCGTCCAACCATCCCGTTTCAGATAGTCCTCCAGCTCCAGTGTGCCTTCCACACTGATCAGCGCGCCGCGGCACAAGCCTCTTTTGGCGAACTGTGAGGCAATAGCCCCAAAGGCAACGACCTGATAATACTGCGTTCTTGCGTAAGCCCCCTTACCGGTACGCTCCGCAAGGTCGAACCGTAGATAGGGCCGATTATTGGTGCTGATCTTCAGTTCAATATCATCCGATACAATACGGCCAACGACGGATATGTTTGCCATTACACTCCTTTCTGCCTTACGGCTTAAATATCTATAATAAAAAGTGCCGGCATACAGCATCAGCAATAAGCCAAAGCTGTCATGTCGGCACTAAATTACAATCTTAACAAACGTGTGCGATCCGAAAGGTATTCGGAAGCCCTGAATAGGCGATGCACAAAGAACAACTACAAGTGCATTGTAGCACTATATATTGCGGTTGTCAAGAGTCGCAATTCTATATATAGACATTTATTGAAACACACGAGAATCAATGATGTGCTGCAGCGCAGTGATTGCGGTGGAATATGACACGTCTTCAAAAAGGAGTGCGGATGTAATCTGCTCATAGTCACTCCTATATGCATCGGAGTCAACGATCTGCCGAAGGAGATTATTCATATCCACCCCCTCTTGTGCAGACAGGCAGACCTTGTGCGAGCGGCGTTCCAGAATGACCTCACTGGCTAATTGTCGCAGAGTATCATCAATCGTGACGATCATACTCAACTTATATATGTCATAAATGTGCCGCGAATGCTCTGTGATCGATCCATTGAGGTAGTAGTCTGCAAGTGCAAACAGCTTATCCAGCAGGGTACGCTCCGCTCCTGCACATTGATTGAAAAAGGTTGCAGATTGTATTCGCGGATAATATCTTCTCTGCCGGTATCTTTCAGGAAATCATAAATGAAACTGGATGCGTCCATGGGATGATTCGGGAATGCGCGCATGGAAACAACGGTTTCAACGATAAGCTGCTGCTTCAAATACGTTGCCCCTTGCAATGCAGGGTAATTGATCACATAGCGATTATAGTCGCGCCGGCTGCGAATTTCTTCAGCATTGCTCAGGGATAATCCCAAGTCATCAACTACCGCCAAAATATTTCGCTTGAGTGCTTTACGCTGCCCTTCACTGGGACGGTCTTCAACATTCAAATCAATGTCCTCAGAAAAGCGCTGGATCAGCTTATAGCATTTTGAGAGTGAAGTTCCGCCCTTGAACACCATGTCTGGCTGATAGGAAGTCATCCTCCTTAAAAACTCCGTGACATAGTAGTCTTTTTCAATGATGCTGGCCGCAATCCCTGTCGCATCTGCCGTTCGTAGTATAGCTTGCTCGAACAATTCTCTATTACTGTGTAACATGATAGATGATCTCACTTTCCACCAGAGTGCGCATAGCCTTATCAGGAAACGCAGGTGCGTATTCTGTGATGTCGCGTCTCGTAATGCCGTTTTTTGTGATAAACTCTATGGTCAGTTTCTTCCTCCCTTCGGAGAAATAAGGTGCCGGCATTTCATTCATAAGCTCCAGGAAGCTCAACACAGCAGCATTTTTTGCCGTGACCTTACTTCTGGCTCTGCGTAGAATAACACGCTGCTTCCCGATAGCTAACTCACGGGAACGTGTCTTTTCGTTGTTGGTACAGACTTCAATGGTATTGGGCATTTGCGTTGACAGCCCCAGTTGGTTTAAGAAAGCTGCACCGGAATAGTAGCCGTAACAGCCAGAACTATCCTTTACATATTTTTTCTCGATTACTTTGCGGGGGTCGAGCAGACTGGTGCCAAATGCTGTCTCAGTGGGAATATAATAAATACCGCGGTCAAAACGCACCAGCCTACCAGTTCTACACAATTCGTTCAGTTCTTTGAAGAGCCACGGGCGTGAATAGCCCCTGCAGTCAATCTCATCAAGTAAGATCGGCTCGTTACAGCCGAAATTCGTTGTGAGTCTATCTAAAAGCGTCATATCACAGCCTCCTTCTAATCATAGTATGCTTTTCTTGATTTGAATTATACTATAATCAACGCACTGTGTCAACATTGCTATAATCCGACGCCGCCTCAAGCCCAAGAAAGCCATCGGTCGGGAGAGATTCGTCTATGAAGCTGCTGCCGGTCTGTACCTGTGCAGGAGATTTATGTGCAGAGGATTTGAAATAGAAACGATATCGGCGGCCAACCTCTATCTTGTCCTGCCTAGGCAGTACAAGTGTCCTTTCACGCTCCTGACTGTCTATGATCCGGATATTGCGGTACTTGCGGAGCGGCGTCTGTGTGATGGCAATGCAGGAGCCATCAACGGTCGTGTAGTGCCCGGCGATAATTAGGCGGTAGAGTTCTGCCGTTTTAAAAGCAAGTCCTATGGCGAGGATGCCGCTGAGCAGAGCTGTAACGGTATCGAGGGAAAAGAAAATGGCTGCCAGCCCTACAAGGAAGAAAGCCGCCCCTGCCAACGCGGTGAGGAGCAGCTTTCTTCTCAGGGGCAGCGGTGCTGTCCTGAGCTTGTCCATCATGACAGCCTCTCAAAGATGATCTGACGGCGCAGATAGAGGTTTGCCACGGCCTGCAGCACGGGGCGGCAGCAGACGAAGGGCCTGACCATATCCGCGATATTGTCGCTGGTGGTGGTATCGTCTGCATACAGGGCGTCCATCAGCTGCGAATCAGAGTGGATCGTATGGATGTCATACTCCACACACTTGATCAGTTCTGCCGTGGATAAGAGTGCCTGACGGGACAGACGATAAACCCGCCGTTCGTTTGCGCTGCGCCGGTCCTTGCGAAACAGCTTCCTGGTAACCGCAAAAGGGACATGGCCGAAAACCGTCAGCTTGATAAACGAGATCAGCCGCAGCAGCAGACTGTCTGAGATCGGCACCACGTAAAGCCCTGACAACAGAGCATACAGTGCATCCTCATCGGTTTCGCCGCAGCCCTCCACCACCAGTCCGCGCTGCATCAGTCGGCGCATACAGGCGGAGATACTGCGCTGGGGTCTGATGCCGCTGGCTTTCAGCTTGGCAGAATAAGCATTCTCAAGGGATCCGGCATCCATGATCTGCCAGTTCAGTGCTGCCCAAAGGATCATCTCCTGGATGTCCAATGCATATTCCCGGTTGTTGATGATGACCATAGGGCAGGTCATGTCGCCCATGCGGCCTTTGCGCTCGAAACGACCCACCGCCGTATAGTATTTCTGCATGAATTTCACCTCACATTTTTCACGAAGCCTTGGAGCTTTTCTTCAACGGCTCATATTCAAGGCTATTCAAAAACTCCGCATTGTTCCTCAGCCGCTCAGCGGCTCTATGTACGGCCGCGCCCAAATAGTTGGCCTTGATCCCATAATAGGCAGCAATGTCCGTATTGCTCAGGCCGATAAATTTCAGCTGCATCGCCTCGATACCCAGCCGTGCGACACCGTTGTATTGCTGCTTCGCGCTTTCCAGAAGCGATAACGCATCTACCTCAGCCAACTGCTCCTGAAGACTGCGGATGCCGGAGGCCATGGCACGGTGATTGTCAGCCTCCGTGTCAAAGATCTCCGATACAGGAAAGCTGCGCAGCTCCTTGCTGTGCTGCAGCCGGCAATAGGTACGCAGACCGTTCTCAACGACCCTCTGAGCATAGGTGGGAAAGCTGGCGCCGCCGTCCGGGTCATACGTCACTGCGGCCTTGCAAAGCCAAATGCAGCCCTCTTGAAACAAATCGTCATAGCCGAAACCATAGCGCTGCTCATTGACCTGAATGCTGGTACGGATGGCCCAGCGTACCACGTCCATATTCGCCTCTACCATACTGCGCTGGGCATCAGTAAGGGCAATATCCCTATTCTTCATCGTCAGATTCACCTCTCTTTCTCTGTGGCTTTAGGCGTGCTCTCTATGCGACCTCTGCGCTGTGGATACGGAACTTCTCGCAGGCGCAGATCAACCGATCACACATGTACGCGCCGAATTGTGCGATATGCGCCTGTTCCTCGTGCAGACCGAACTCTGTCTGCATCCATTGATACGCCTCTTTCTTGGTCATCAAGCCGGACCGCCACAGGCGGTCAAATGCCCGGTGTGCCTGGATACGCTTATGCCGAAGCTCCCCGTCAGCCAGAGAGCCCATGGGCTGCCGTGTGGCGCGATGGGCAGCCACATAGCTGTTGCAGGCGGGATAGCGGTCACAAACATACAGATAGCTTCCTGCACTACGACTGTTGCCATATACAAAGCTGGCAGGATGCAAGGTAGCCTTAGCTCCGCAGTTGGGGCAATGGATATTGACTCTTTTCAGAATGTTCACCTCCTTCTTTCGGCTTGTGTGCGTTCATTGTTGGCAGCTCTCCCACAATTGGGATAGACTGCACCGTTTCGGGTCTTCTACGTTCCAGACAAGCCAGCTGGTGTAGAAGCGTTGGAATCCCTCCAGCGTCATAATGCCGATGCAATCATATTTATCCACGGTCTCACCGGACAGTTCCTCGAATACCGCCACAGGGATGATTGACGGCACGGCATTGTGATTTACAGACAGAAGAAAACCGGAGCACCCGTCACAACGCTGGCAATCAATGAAGAAGCTGTTGCGCCAGTTACAGCAGGTTGCCTGTAAAAATCGGTAAAAACGCTTGTCCATAAAATTCCCTCTACTATCATTATCCGTAAAACGAAATCAAAAGTGCGCCACTTTTTGAAAAAATTTTCAAATTTCTCTGCGGCCACGGGGTCGGGGGCGTCTGGAGACGATAATTGCCACGGCAGCTGCCGCAGCCAAAATGATACAAATTGCTTTTTTCATTGTGCATTTCTCCTATTATCAGTTCGTTCACAGTAGACCACAAATCGCTGCCGCCCGCCGCCGGCGTATGGGTGACAGGTCAGCCGCGTCGCAGTTCTTGTCAACTTTCAGGCTTCTTTACCTCACAGGAGCGGTGGTTTGAATCACCGCCCGCTGAAATGTTACCGGGTTTATCTGCAAACATTTCATCAGAGCTATTGATTTTTATCTCACGGTGTCGTATACTATCCATTGAAATGTAGCATGATAATACCAGCAAGTTTTCAATGGAGGTTGGGCTATGGAAATAAAACGAGATCGCTATTTGAAAAAAATCATCTCCTTCATGTGGGATGGTCAGGTGAAGGTGATCACTGGCATCCGCAGATGCGGCAAGTCCTTTCTGCTTCGCAATCTGTTCAAGAGTTATCTTCTCGGTGAGGGTGTTACCGAAGATCATATTCTGTCCTTTGAGTTGGACTTGACCCGTGATATTCGCTATCGCAATCCGCTGGAGCTTTCGGCTCATGTCCGTGAGATCGTAGAACACAGTGCAGACCAATATTATCTTTTTGTAGACGAGATTCAGATGTCCGACGAGGTTCCGAATCCCTACAATCCGGACGGAAAGAAGATCACCTTCTACGATGCACTCAACGATTTGAAGTCCTTGTCCAACTTGGACATTTATGTGACCGGCAGCAACTCCAAAATGCTGTCCTCTGACATACTGACTGAGTTCCGAGGACGGAGCGATGAGATCCGCGTGCATCCGCTTTCCTTTGCCGAATACTACTCGGCTGTTGGCGGAGATAAGCAGGACGCTTTTGACGAGTTTGCTTTCTACGGTGGTATGCCGCTGATCCTGTCCCGGCACACAGACGCCGCGAAGATGGCGTATCTGAAATCGCTGTTTTCTGAGGTTTATCTGAAGGACATTGTGGATCGGAAGAAGATCAAGCGTGAGGATGTGCTGTCCGCTATTCTTGATCTGCTGTGTTCGTCTGTCGGCTCTCTGACCAATCCGACGAAGGTTGCAGCCACTATCAACACCGTACAGAAGCGCAGCGGTGAGAACGTCGTTGCCTTGAACACCGTGAAAGCCTATATGGATCACTTATCAGATTCCTTCCTCTTCACCGAATGTAAACGCTGGGATGTCAAGGGCAAAAGCTATTTTGACTATCCCAACAAATACTACTGTGAGGACATTGGACTGCGAAATGCCCGTATCGGCTTCCGTCAGCAGGAAATGACGCACATCATGGAGAACATCATTTTCAATGAGTTGATGATCCGTGAATGCGCCGTTGACATCGGCATTGTCTACGGCAACGAGAAAA
>OHVB01000346.1_pt1 | contig 17813 bp, 17 predicted proteins | sample 1579331 | NCBI WGS metagenome assembly OHVB01 (sample SAMEA3882503, study PRJEB24775) | human gut metagenome | biome: human-associated habitat; feature: intestine environment; material: feces | place: Netherlands | collected 2009/2010
GGCAATCTCAGGCTTATCGCCTTGTTCAGCGTAAGCACAAAGTATAACGGCTCCCGCACTATACCGAGAAAGTAGCAATTTACTGCTTAAAGGCAGTAAATTAGCGGATTAAATATGTATCTATATCCATCAGCTCTCTCTCATCTGCAATATCTACATATACACAGTCATGCTTCTTTGCCACACTTCTGCCACCCTTATCACCCTCCAGTGATAAAAGCTGCGGGATAAGTGATGAATGAAATACACACGGATTGCCTACGGCATCTCCACAGCGAAGCGAAAAAGCCAATCGCATATTCCCTTTATTTTCAAGTACTCTGTCTATTAATTTAATCACGCTTTGACTTTTTAAATATGGCTGGTCAGCTACTGCAAACATGTAGTAGTCCTGCATACCAGTCTTTTTCTGCTCCTGCACCGCCATAATTCCTGCTTTTATGGTGTAGGATATGCCTTTTTCGCTGTCCGGACTTAAGACTGCATGGCAATCAGGGATAGATGAGCAGTAGTCCAGTATTTCCCGGTAACGTGTAACGACGGTTATATCTATGACCGGGCTGTCTGATTTCAATTTATTATATCTATTTTTAATTTCCGCCAAGCGATCAAGCAAATGCCTGTACATAGGTTTTCCATCCAGCTCATAAAACAGTTTGTTACTTCCAAAACGGCGGCTGTTTCCAGCCGCCATGTATATGATATGAATCATTTCACTCTAAGGTCCTTTTCGTGCCATTTTTGGTCTACCATTCCCATAAGTATTTTTTCAGGGGTAAACGGAACTGTCCTGTGCCATACGCCTGTTGCGCGATAAATGGCATGTGCCAGTGCAGGAGCCGGTGTATTGATAACTATCTCACCGATTGACTTAACTCCGAATGGGCCTGACGGCTCATAGCTTGTCTCAAATTCGACATTGATATTGCCCACATCCTGTCGTGTCGGTATCTTGTACTGCATGAAGTCATTTTCTGCGATTTTTCCGCCGGCATTGTAGGTGACATTCTCATAAAGTGCCATGCCTATTCCCTGACCTAAGCCGCCCTCTGTCTGTACACGCGCGAGGTTTGGATTGACCGGGATTCCGCAGTCCACAACAGCCTGATAATCAAGTATTTTAACTGCTCCTGTCTCCTTATCAAGCTCTATCTCGACCATTCCTACCATGTATGGAGGAGGTGAAACAGGTGATGAATATGTCGCTGTGACATCTACAGGTATCGTGTTGTTGACCTGTGATTTTGTTGCTATATCGGAAAGACTTACGCAAACCTCCCCATTGTCTGCACCGTCCGGATTTATGATATACACCTCTTTGCCGTCAAAATCCACCTCTGATGCAGCATGGCCCAGCATCTGTGCACCGATTTTCTTTATATTTTCACGAAGCTCAAGTGCTGCATTCTGTGTGGCCATTCCTGTAATGTAGGTGGTTGATGAGGCATATGAACCTGAATCATAAGGAGAAGCATCCGTATCCGCTCCAAACACGGTTATATCATCCGGCTCGCAGTCAAGTACCTCAGCCGCCATCTGCGCAAGTATTGTATCACAGCCTGTTCCCATGTCTGCCGCGCCTATCATCATATTGTAGGTGCCACAGTCTGAAAGCTTTAAGGTACACGAGCCGACATCTACATTGGATATGCAGGAGCCCTGCATTGCAAGTGCCATGCCTGCCGCACGAACCTTGCCATTTCCCATGTCGCGGACAGGATACTTTTCTGCCCAGTGGAAATTGTCCGCGCAGTGCATTATGCATCTGTCGAGTGCACATGCATTGGCTGTCTCGCCAAAATATGCCGGCATAAACATGCCCTCGCGTACAATATTTTTCAAACGAAGCTCAACCGGGTCTATATGCAGCTTTTCTGCAAGCTCATTGACGGTTGATTCAAGTGCAAAGATACCCTGTGTAGCTCCATAGCCTCTATATGCTCCTGCCGCCTGCACGTTTGTGTACACAACATCGCACGAAAATCTGGTTGCCTCGCAGCCTCCTGTATAAAGCGGGAGCGATTTATGACCTGAGAGTCCTACTGTTGTAGTGCTATGCTCTCCGTATGCTCCACCATTTGACAGCGTATAAAGATCTATCGCCCTTATATGACCATCCCTCATTGCTCCAAGACGCACGGTGACCTCCATCTCATGACGCGGTGACGCGATAGTCTGGCACTCTTTTCTGCTGTAGATTATCTTGCTCGGACGCTTTGTCTTCCAGGTAACAAATGCCGGATACACCTCACAGACCGCTGTCTGCTTGGCACCAAAGCCTCCTCCGATACGCGGCTTTTCAGCACGCACCATGGACTTAGGAATATCGAGTGCATTGGACAGTATTCGGCGCAGGTGGAAAACAATCTGTGTCGAGCTGATGCAGTGAAGCCTGCCGTATCTGTCTATCTCACAGTATGCCCTGCAGGTCTCCATATATGCCTGCTGCGCTGCCTTTATGCGATAGGTGTGCTCAATAATCTCATCGCACTCTGACAGAATTTTCTCCACGTTTCCATGCTCATCCTCCTCGTGATGAATGAGATTGCGCTTTACATCGCCTGTATCTATGCTGGATGACCAGTCATCCTCAGGATGCACGAGCACCTTGTTATCCAGCGACTTTCTGAAATCAAGCACCGGCTCAAGCACCGTGTACTTTACTTTTATCATGTTAAGAGCCTTGTCCACCGCCTTTTCAGATTCTCCGACCACTATAGCGACGGCGTCACCTACGCTTCTCACATGGCGGTCAAGGATTAATCTGTCATATGGTGACGGCTCCGGAAATGTCTGGCCTGCGATAGAAAAACGCTTTTTCGGAACATCCTCCCAGGTGTATACTGCGACCATGCCCGGCACCTTAAGAGCGATATCTGTCTTTACATCCTCGACAATTGCATTTGCATACGGGCTTCTAAGAAGCTTTATGACAAGCGCATCACGCGGTGTGATATCATCGGTAAATACCGGCTTTCCGAGTAAAAGCTGGCTCGAATCCTTCTTCGGTATACATTTTCCAACCGCGTGGTAATCCCTTCTGGCGCGGTTGAAGCTGTTTTCATTAGTTTGATTTGTGCTCATCCTGCCACTCCTTTCCGATATCCTCTCCGTAGACGCCTGCCTCAAGATTAAGAGGTGCGCCCTCCTTCTTACTGTTTAAAAAATTTCTGATTGAGCGGAGCTGACTCTGATATCCTGTACAACGGCACAGATTTCCTGAAAGATACTCAAGAACTTCCTCATCAGTCGGGTCAGGATTTTCTCTTAAAAGTGCCACAATATTTACAATATAACCTGGATTACAGAAGCCGCACTGATCCGCTCCCTGTGCAGCAAAAAATCCTGTAAACTGCTTAGCTTCCTCCTCAAGTCCCTCAAGGGTATCCACGGCTCTGCCGTCTGCCCTGCCTATCGGCATGCTGCATGACAGCACAGGCTTTCCATCCAGAAGCACTGTACAAAGACCGCAGTTGCCTGACTCACAGCCTCTCTTCACCGAAAAGCAATTGTGCTTGCGGCAAAAGTCTAAAAGGACCATATCCTGGTCTACCGAGTCGGTTATTAACTTTCCATTTAATTTTATTTTAACATCCATATATATGAATTCCTTCCTGCTTAATGCTCGTGCTTAATACTCGTTCTTAATGCTAATGCATTGATGCCATCGCACTAATAGAGCTGCCAAAATTCTGTTTACCTTACATGTGACTGGCGACAATTACATTATATCATCGCAGATGTCAAGCGACTGTGTGACAGCGCGGCGTGTAAGCACCCTGCATATCATCTCCCTGTACTCGGCACCTGCCCTTATATTGCTTCCAAAACGGATATGCTCTGCAACATATTCGGCAAATTTATCTATTTTTGCATTGTTTTCGGAGTTATCTGTCAAAGCTGCATTACCGTCTGTCTTTGCATCTGCTAAACCATCGAGTATGCCCTCCTCATCCCACACAGGCTCTGCCATATATGGTGATGCTCCGATAACCGCCACATACCTGCCGCTTCTATTTGCCACTGCACATGTGAGCACCGGAAAGTCTGTTGACTGATTTCTCTGGCTTAAGTATACTACGCCCTTTGCATTTTTCGGTACTATTACTGACACAAGCACATCGCGCGTGGTTCTTGGAAGTGCCGCAAACTCGTCCAAATCCATAATTCCCGCCTTGTGAAGCTGCACCTTTGCTCCCAGTGCCCTGAAAATCGTCATGACATCTGAAAATCCAAATCTGCCCCAGATGCTTCCTCCGACAGTCGCCACATTTCTAAACTGCACTCCGACGATATGTCTGACCGACTCTGCGATTGCACCGTGTGTATATGCATTCAGGGCTTCATGTGTCTCTATCTGCCTGAGGGTTGCATATGCACCGATTCTAAACTCGTTTTCATCCTCATCAATCCGGTCAAGTCCGAGATCGCACAAATCAATTGCCGTGCCAAGTGTCTTATTTTTCATTTTGAGCCAGAGCATGCCGCCCAGCACAAAATTCGGTTTTTTCTGATAAAGCTCATAGGCTTCATCAAGGCTTTGCGCCCTCACATACTGATTGTAATAAAACATATTTTTCTCCTGTTATATAGGTAACTATCAGTTACCTCATTTCGATTTCATACATCGCTTCCCACCTGATGTCATGCTCCTTCATAAAGGCTATGAGGCACTCCCTGTCAGAAAGCTCTGCTCTCCATGCCAGCCCGCAGCCCGCCGATATGACAGACGGAAGAGGAATCGTGCGCCCTGGAATACCACATGCCTTGCCCTTGATATCAAGCTTCAACGGTGCTGTGGTAGTCTCGAAGGTGATGATTAGCCGTTTTTTCTTTTCTCTTGCCAAATTTTTATCCATTGCCTCACACCTTGTATAACTCTAAGGACTTACAATAAGAGATGCCCCAGCCATCTTTTCTGCGATATCATACATGTTGGTCACCTCTCCGACTGCAAGCTTATCTGACAGCTCATAGTAGTTCAGGCATGTTCCGCAGGTAAGAATTTTCACCCCACGGCTCTTAAGCTCCTTTAAATCCTCAAGTGACTCTGAGCCCTCACAGGTCAGCTTCGCTCCTCCATTGTAGAAAAGCATGGTTTCAGGCGGATTATCCTGCTGCGAAAGCGCATAGATGAAGCCCTTTATAAGTACCTTGCCAAGCTCCTCGCTGCCCTCTCCCATATATGAAGAGCGGATTACAACAACCCTGTTATCTGCGGCCGGCCTGCATGTATACTGTGAAGCCTCGTCTGTATCCGAAAGTGCTTCTGTATTAAGAGCCTCAATTGTCAGCTTTACGCTGTAGCTTCCGTCGTCGAGCTTACTGCTATCACAGCTATAGCCCTTCTGTGCAGCCATCTTTTTTAAATTTTCCACTGCAACTTCATTGTCCACAAGTGTCTCCACCGTATCCGGCTGTGTGAGAGCCTCTATCGCCTTCTTTGTCTTTACAACCGGGATCGGACATGTATCCCCTATTGCATTTACTGTTATCATATTTATAATCCTCCCTATGTTATTTCAACTCGTCAGCCCTCAGAATGCAGGGCATGCAGCCTGTCAGCAAATTTGCATAAGCTATGGCAGCTTAAAATCAGTTCACATATATCGGCACATCGCGACGCTTAACAAATCGTCCCACCTTTGCAGCCGGAAGCCCTGCGGCTTTAAGCTCATGCAAAAATGCATCTGCCTCAGTAGCTTTTACTGCAAACAGCAGTCCTCCGGAGGTCTGCGGATCGAAAAGTACCTCCTCCATTGAGAAAGGTATATTTTTTGCAAAGCACACCTTATCACCTACATGGTTTCTGTTGCGCTGCGCTGCTGCCGTGAGGAAAAACTCATCTGCGCATCGCAGTGCTCCGGTAATGACCGGTATGGAAATCGAGTCGATAAGTGCTGTTATATCATCATTTAACATCTCGCTCAGATGTCCTAAAAAACTAAAGCCCGTGACATCTGTGCATGCATGTATTTCGAAGCTGTGACTGATCTCTGATGCCGCGCGGTTTAGTGTGGTCATGGAGCTTACCGCATCCTCAATTGCACCTAACGGAGCCTCCCCTACGCGGTTTGCGTTGCATACAAGCCCCACTCCGAGTTTCTTTGTAAGTATAAGCACATCTGACGGCTGCCCTGTATTGTTGCTGTAGATGTGTTTGGGATGAACTGTGCCCATGACAGAAAGTCCGTATTTCACATCACTGTCTGCTATAGAATGGCCGCCCGCAAGTGTGCCGCCTGCCTCTATCACCTTATCGGCACCACCCTGCATTATTTTGCCGAGTATATTCAGGTCCATTTTCTCAGGGAAACAGACGATGTTCAATGCGGTCTTTACTGTGCCGCCCATCGCATAGATATCACTGAGCGCATTTGCGGCCGCTATCTGTCCAAACGTATATGGATCATCAACCATCGGTGGAAAAAAATCAAGCGTCTGGACTACCGCCGTGTCATCTGAAATTTTGTACACTGCCGCATCATCACAGCTATCATATCCGATGAGCAGATTGCTGTCTTTTTTGCCCCTTGGCAGCTTTGCTAAAACATGACTTAACAAATCCGGACCAAGCTTTGCAGTACAGCCACCGCCCTTGCAAAACACTATTTCCTGTGGCATGTTTGCTCCTTTCAATTGTTTAATACTGTTTATCTCAATGCCGCAATCTGCATAAGCGCTTCAGCGGCCTCATTTATCTCATCATTTGTATTATAATATGAAAATGAGAATCTCACCATACCCTGATTTTGTGTTCCAAAGAATTTATGCATCAGCGGTGCGCAGTGTATGCCGCTCCTTGTTGCAATGCCATACTCATTCATAAGTATGTCTGACACCTCCGCCGAGTCCATATCAGCTATATTTACAGAAACAATCGCACAGTGCAGACCATTGTCGGGCAGCATATCGAAATCTCCATATATCCTGATTCCCGGGATTATCTTTATTTTCTTTAGAAAAGCCTTCATCAGCATATGCTCTTTGGCATATATGTTATCCACACCAATTTCTTCAATCGCCTTTACTCCTGCCAAAAGCCCTGCAATTCCCGGGCCATTTAAGGTACCGGCCTCAAGTCTTGTCGGAAGCTCCATAGGCTGGTTCTCAAGAAAGCTTAGCACGCCGGTGCCACCGCTCTTAAACGGCTTTATATCTGCTCTCTCTCCCACATAAAGTCCTCCGGTGCCCTGCGGTCCCATCAACCCCTTATGGCCTGTGAAGCAGAGCACATCAATATTCATGTCTTTTACATTTATCGGAAGCACACCGGCTGTCTGCGATGCATCGACTATAAATAAAAGGTTATGCTTTCGTGCGATTTGCCCTATCGACTTAATATCCACCACGTTGCCTGTGAGATTTGAAGCATGTGTGCAGACGATGGCTTTTGTATCCGGACGGATTAAAGCCTCTATGTCCGATGGGGAAATTATCCCCCTTTTTATGCCTACATCACTGCATGGTACAATATCCACACCCACGCCCCGCTCCCTTTGCATATAAAGAGGTCTGAGCACAGAATTATGCTCGAGCTGTGTTGTAATCACATGCTCCCCCGGCTCAAACAGTCCGTGGATTGCAATGTTTAGTGCCTCAGTGGCATTTGCCGTAAAAACGAGTCTGGCCGCATCATCTCCGCCGAAAAATTCTGTAAGGCACATTCTGGCCTCATATATTTTCCTCGACGCATCAAGCGACGCATCCGATGCCCCGCGCCCGGAATTGCCGCAGTGCTTCATTGCATCAAGCACTGCATCATATACCGCATCCGGCTTTTTAATTGTTGTGGCAGCATTGTCCAGGTAAATCATAGTATGTCCTCATTTACTTCTCATCCAAGCAGATAAAAATTCTTTATATAAAGCTCATCATTTATATTTTTGCTAAGCATATTTGCTTCTGTATGCCTCGGAAGGCTTGCATAAATTATTGAATCGTTATTTAATTTACACGATGCTTCCCAGTTTCTCAGTTCTTCAACCATTTTATAATCTTTAATCCTGATTATATTTTTATCAGCATATGCAAGTGCCGTTTTTGTTTTGCCTGCAGATATTATAATATCCTGTGGGAAAACACCTATGTGCGATATGCCGTCCATACTCATTGCAGTCTGTTCAATCTGCTCATCAGTGACCTCAAATACGCTATCCCATTCCACGGCAAGCACATGATGCTTATCCTGCCATTTCACCTCTGATATATTGTTGCAGCCCACAAGCAGTGCCTGCTCCACAGACATAGGCCGCATGAAGAAATCTTTTTTGTCGCGGACTGTACTCAGTACACCGCTCTCCATGCTTCCGATACGCTCGGCCAGGCGATACACCTCATCGCGATTGTGTGACACAAAGATAACAGGATTGTGAAAATCGGAAAGCATCTCCATAAGCTCTGATTCCATACTTCTTTTCACATGCTCATCCAGTGCCGAAAAAGGCTCATCGAGCAGTATGCACTCAGGCTTAGCCGCAAGCATGCGAAGCATTGCCACGCGCTGCCTCTGACCACCTGAGAGATGATTGGGATATGTGTATGCCATGCCCTCAAGCCCATACCTCTTCAGCCAGCCCTTCACTTTTTCCTCGTCGCGGTGTCCCATTGCTATGCATATATTTTCCATCACGGTCATTGTAGGAAAAAGTGCATAGTCCTGAAACAGATAGCCTACCCTGCGCTTACCGGGGTGCAGATTTATGCGATTTTTTGAGTCATACAGCACCCGGTCATTTAATGATATAAAGCCTGAATCAGGAGTCTCTATCCCTGCTATACACTTGAGTGTCATACTCTTTCCTGAGCCCGACATACCGATTACGGACACAACCTCGTCCGTAAGCTCCATGTCAACCGAGAGCATGAAATTATCCAACTGTTTTTTTATTTTTACTATGAGCGACATTATTTTTTCTCTTTCTCTTTATGCCCTTGCTTTTGCCGCATATCATATTTATCGATACAAGGCATGCAAACGAAATCGCTATGATTACTATGCACCAGAAGCCCGCTGTGGCATAATCACCGCTTTGGACGACCATTGCTATCTGCTGTGATATGGTCGAGGTTTTTCCTGCTATATTTCCGGCAAGCATCGATGTGGCACCGTACTCACCGATAGCTCTGGCAAAGGCCAGCGTGACACCCGATATGATGCCGGGCTTTGCCATCGGCAAACGTATTTTCCAGAAAACCTTCCACTCACTTATGCCGAGAGTGCGCGCCGCATATATGACATTTTCGTCTATCTGCTCAAATGCCGCTCTCGCATTTCTGTACATGAGAGGGAGTGCAATGATGGTCGCTGCAACCACACAACCAAGCCACGTGTGTACTACCTGTATCCCCATGCTATGGCTTAAAAAGCTTCCAAAAGGACGCCTTGTGCTGAAAATCCTTAAAAGAATGTATCCAGCCACGGTAGGAGGCAGCACCATCGGAAGTGTCAGCAGTCCATCCCAGAATGCCCTCACTCTGCCCTTTGTGTTTATAACAAGCTCAGCAAAGGCTATTCCAATAAAGAATGAAAAAACCGACGCTACTATTCCTGTTTTTAATGTTACCCAAAGCGGTGAAAAATCAATCTGTCCCATTATGCATTTACCGAAAAATGATATTTCTCAAATACTGACATTGCCTCATCTGTCTGAAGATATGCAATAAATTCCTTTGCGGCTTCAAGCTCATCTGATGTAGTGCTGTTTCCCTTTAAGGCTGCTATCGGATAGATGACATCGCCTGTTAAGCTGTTTGGAAGCTTTTCTATAATATCAAGCTGATTCTCGTATCCGAATGTATCTGAGTAATAAACTGTTCCTATCTCGTTTGCGCTCTCAGCTACGGCAGATGCAACCGCACCTACATTGGCACAGCTGTTTATTTCCAGACCGTCAAGTGCCTTTGAGATATCAGAATCTGAAATATCCTGTGGCTTTGAAGCATCTCCTTCAACCATTTTTGAATTTACAAGTGCTACTCTGGTGTACTGTCCTACAGGAACTGTTCCGTCAGCAAGCGCCATATTTTTAGCCTTTGAGATGTCTGCAAAGCCGGTAACTGCCGTGCCACTATTCTTATATGTAACAAGGCACACCTGATTATTTAATAGGTCAACACGAGTACCGTCCACCACGCTTCCTCCGTCGTAGCCATTCTGAAGCTCATCCATCTGTGCCACTCCTGCTGAGAAAAAGATATTGCACTTCGCGCCCTCTTTAATCTGTGCCATCAGAGTTCCGGAGCTGTCATAGTTGTTCTGGAAGTTTACATTTGGATGCGCCCTGGTGTAGGCTGCACAAATTTCATCCATAACACCGTTTAAGCTCTTTGCCGCAAAAATTGATAAATCGACATCTGCATCTGCTGTATCATTTTTTCCACAGCCCGCAAAAAGTCCTGCTATAAGGATAAGGATAAGTCCAAACGCAAGTCCTGCATATGCTGCAAATTTTCTCTTTAAGCCCTTGCGCTCCTTTACTGATCCATCAGTACCTGTTGCTATTCTTAAGCTCATACTTTTAACCTTTCTTTTCCTATATTTAAATTAAATATACATGTGATTAATGTTCATATTCAGCTTATCTTGATTTATTAATATATGATAATTTCATCATTCAATCTGCTCCAGCAGCACCGAAATACTGCCTCCGCACACCATGCCCTCTTTCTCGGCATCGTCAGTGTTCATGCTCACATCCATCAAACCGCATTTGAACTCCTGCTTGCGAAACAGTCTCCTGCAATGGCTTATAACCTCTGCCTCCGCACAACCGCCGCCTATAGTTCCGATGATCCGATTGTCTGAGCTCACGAGCATCTGTGTTCCGACTCCGCGCGGTGCACTGCCATTCTTTTTTATGATGGTACACAGTATGTACTTCTCATCCGGGGAGTGTGTAACTGATGCACAATGCCCAGCCACCTCAGTAAGTGCGTCAAGCACTTCGTTATCTATCTGAGTGCAGCTTGTACACTCATTTTTACACTTTACTATCTCGCTTATCACCGAAAGAGCAATTTCCTCCGGTGTCTGTCCACCTATTGCAAGGCCTATCGGAGAATGTAATCCGGATATGTTTTCCTGTGAAAATCCCGATTCTTCAAGGTCTTTTTTTACTATGGCAGCTCTTTTCTTTGAGCCCATCATCCCCACGTATGCGTATGGCTTTCTGAATATCTCTGTAAGACACTCCATATCAAAGCGATGGCCTCTTGTCATGCATACATAGTAATCATCCGCCTGTGGCTCTAGCCTGGCGAGAGTTTTTTTATAATCGCCGCAAATTACATGGTCTGCTCCTTGGCGCTTTGCATTATCGGCAAACAGAGGTCTGTCCTCTATCACCCATATGTCAAAGGCCAAAAGCGATGCCATGCGTACAAGTGCCGCCGATACATGCCCTCCACCGCAGATTATGAGACGTGGTCTGCTGCCTATCTGCTGTTTAAACATCACAATGGAATTATCATTGTCATTTATTTCATCTGCCCATGCACTGCCTGATGCCACTCTTATTCTGCCATCTATATAGAGTGCCTTTGCCCCGGCATGTGCTCCTTCTATGACTGTCAAAAGCTCACAGCGGCTGTCCACAGGTCTGTCCTTTATCGAAGCATATATGTTTGCCGGAATCAGCTTCACCTCGTCACCGGTATGAATCTGACCGCCTCTTATGACTACTGCAAACACGCCCTCCTTTGGCATAATGCACTCGCCCATCCTCTTGTATATGGCACAATGCGAATGGCACTGCTTGCCTATCTGCGTCATCTCAAGGATGGTATCTCCTATGCAAAAGCGTGTTCCAAGCGGCAAATTTTTGAAATCAAATCCTGATATAATTAAATTTTCGCCAAATGCGCCGTTGTCTATCTGCGCTCCTCTTGCCCTGAAGGCATCTATTTTCTCTGCGGAAAGCAGGCTGACCTGCCTGTGCCACTTTCCGGCATGTGCATCTCCCATGATGCCATAGTCTGCAACAAGCTCCGCCTGTGGCACCTCTCTCTTTTCAGTTCCTCTCTCTTTGCTTATATTGATTGCAAGAAGCTTTCCCATGATTTGCTATCAGCCTCCTATCCGGCTCATATTTCTTGCTGCATTTACTTCCGCAGCTTTCAGCTCTGTAGTCTTTGTCTCCACAGTCTTTGTCTCTGTAGTTTTTGTATATGTCACTGCATTATCATTAAAATTGTGACACCCCGGCTTTGCCTTTATGGCAGCCCTTAGTGCCCGGACTATTGCAAAATCTTTTTCCACATCATCTGTAAAATCACATGAATCAGGTACTAAATCCATCGTCACGCTGCTTCCCAGGCATGGCATAAGCCTGCCGTCAGCCGTAACACGTATGCGGTTGCAGGTGTCGCAGAACTTCCCATGAATTGCCTGAATCAGACCTACTCTGATACCAAGTTCCGGAAAAATGTAATACTCTGCCGGGCCGTTATCCGGAATTTTCCGTTTGTCATTTCCCGAATTAATTTCTTTTGTTTTTTCAGTATTTATACGGCAAGGTTCTCCATACAGTTTTGAAAGTGTACCAATAACCTTCTTATATGGCTCGACTCCGTTGGTGTGTCCTTCACCTACCGGCATCATCTCTATAAAGCGGATATCTGTACCTTTTTTTGCAACATATCGTGTGAGCGCCACCACATCTGTCTGCGGTGTGAGCACCACATTGATTTTCACTCTTATTCCACACTCTATAGCGGCATCGATTCCATGCTCCACTTCTTCAAGCAGCGGTTTTTTTGTGATGCGTTCATATTCTGACGCATCTATAGTGTCCAGGCTCACATTTATGCTGTCTATGCCTGCTTCCTTAAACCTCTTTGCATGCTGCGCAAGCAGTACTGCGTTTGTAGTAAGCGATACGCTGCTGACACCGGGTATCTTTTTGATTTGTAAAACCATTTCATCAAGCTGCGGATGCAAAAGCGGCTCACCGCCTGTCAGACGAAAATGCTTAATTCCAAGCCTTGTGGCTGCGCGGACTATGCAAAGCACCTCTTTTACGCTAAGTATATTTAGTGCATGACAGTGCTCATTATTGTCACAGGGATTGCAGTAATAGCAGTTTAAATTACAGCTATCTATCACCGATATGCGCATATAGTCAATCTCTCTGCCAAATCTATCGCGCATATTAAAAGCCCTTCCCGAAACCGCAGTTAGGAAACGTGCAGACATCACAATTCAGGCAGAGTCCGCCTTCTCCAAGTCCGGCAAGCTCGTCTGCATAAATCATATCACGTGCCATAAGCCTGGGCAACACAATATCAAATATCGTGCGCTTATTGTACATGGCACAGCCGGGCAGCCCACATATCGGCACCAGCCTGTCACCTGCATCATAGTACGACAGCAAAAACATGGCTCCCGGCAGCACCGGTGAACCGTACGACACAATCCGCGCGCCTGTATTTTTTATGGCAAGCGGTGTTTTATCATCAGGATCCACGCTCATTCCACCTGTGCAGAATACAATTTCCGCTCCGGCTTCTATCGCGCGTAAGCATCCGTCTGTGATTTTTTTGTCATCATCATCAAACACCTCATGAAACATCATCTGTGCGCCAAACTCTGCTATTTTTTTTTCTATAACAGGTGTAAATGCATCCTGTATCCTGCCATGGTACACTTCGTTTCCGGTTGTAATTATTGCTGCTTTTCTGACCACAAACGGCTTAATATCAAGGATTGGACCATCCTCACATATATTAGAAGCTTCCTTTAGCTTATCTTTTTTTATGACAAGCGGTATGATTCTTGTTCCGGCGAGCTTATCACCCTTTTTCACAGTGGTATTGCCGTGCCTTGTGGCTATCATCAGCTCTCCAAAGGAGTTGACCTTTTCAAGCTTTTTGCTATCCACCTTAAGCAGTCCATCACAGTCAGCGATTACCTCTATCTTGCCCTCCTTTACAGGGGACGGATGCATTTTACTCACAGTGCCGCAAGAAACGCCTGATTGTGTGTCTGCTTCAATTTTCTTTGTGCCACATGCGCTCATACGATAAAGCACCTCTGCAGCCTCATTCTCGTGCATTATGGTCTCATCATTTTCCCATATATATATGGTGTCTTTTCCGACGCTAAGCAGCACCGGTATGTCCTCTTTTGTTATGATATGCCCCTTGCGAAAAACTGCATCCTTTTTCACGCCGGGAATAATCTGTGTGATATCGTGGCAGAGCACCTGTCCGACTGCCTCCGTTGTCTTCATAAGCTTCATATAATCCCACACTCCAAATATTATTTTTGTAAATAGTTACTGTCCTAAACCATACCCCGTGCATTTCTGTCACCGGCCGCACTCACTGTCATACTGCAGTAAAATATCAAGCCCATGCTCTATATTTCCCATCAGAAAATCCATGCTCTCCGACACTGCCTTCACACTGCCGGGCAGATTGACTATCAGTGTGTTTTTCCTGATGACGCAAACGCCTCTGCCAAGCATGGCGCGCGGTGTAAGACTCATGCTGTACGCTCTCAGTGCCTCAGCGATACCCGGTGCATTGCGCTGTGCAACATCCATTGTAGCTTCCGGCGTGATATCCCTCGGTGCAAACCCTGTGCCGCCGGTTGTAAGCACCAGATTGCATTTCATGTCATCACTCAACCTGACAAGCTCGTCTGCAATCTGTTTTCTCTCGTCCGGTATGATTTTATATGAAACCACCTCGTACTCATCTTTTGGAAGCATCTGTCTTATTTTCGGGCCGCTTTTATCCTCGCGCCGACCCGCTGCGCCTTTATCACTTATCGTTATAATCCCTACAGTATACATTACATCACCCTGTTATCCTTGATTAAATGTGTATTTTTAACTATTCAGCTGTATAGTGTCCACTCTTTCCACCGGATTTTTCAAGCAGATGTATCTGCCCGATTTCCATTCCACGGTCTAGCGCCTTACACATATCATATATGGTAAGAAGCGCCACACTGACCCCTGTCATGGCCTCCATCTCTACACCGGTTTTGCCCACACAGGCTGTCGTGCAAATTGCCGTGATACTGCTGTTTTTTTCATCCAGCTCAAACTCAACATCACACTTTGTCATAGCAATAGGGTGACAGAGCGGAATAAGCATGGAATTGTTCTTTGCTCCCATGATTCCTGCAATCCTTGCCACTCCCAGCACATCACCCTTTTTAGCCGTGCCCGTAGATACAGCCCTGTACACAGCGTCATTTACCTTTATCGTGCCGCAGGCTTTCGCCACGCGGTATGTGTCATCCTTTGCATGCACATCCACCATGTGAGCTTCCCCTGCCTCATTAAAATGTGTGAGCTTTTCTTTATTTTGTTCCTGATTATTGATATCTAATCCGTTTTGCTGCGTCAATTAATTAATCCTCATTGTAACTGTTCAGTTACCATAATTTATTATCTATTAGTAACTGCACATTTAATAAACCCTTATGCCGTGCTCAAATGCCGATACCGCCTCAAGCACACTGCCTGCTATACTCCTTGCCTTGTCAGAGATCGTAAAACAATTTGAAAGCTCCCCTTCGCGTGGATCGATATCCGCTATCTTGAAGCCTTCCTTGAAATAATAACCCTCACGGATAAGACCTCGTATGATGCCTGTAATTGTAGCATTTACCGGAACATATTCAGACAATTTATTGTCATAGCTTCCTTTATCCGGATATATCCGCGCTATCTCATCGCCCTTTTGCACAATATCTCCGATTTTTCTGACATCATAAATATATCCTGCTGCCGGAGCGTGAATCACACGCTCACTTGTGAAGCCTGCAATATTTCCCGGAACCCCTGTGTTGGGCTGTGCCATGCCATCGGTAATGATGCGCGCCAGATTGTGCCCACGCATGGACTCAATCACCAGATGCACGTCCTGCCCTGCCGTAAAGCCCGGACCTACTCCTATCACAAGCGGTGCCATATTTATTGTGGTGCCCAGATTTTTCTTTGCTATTATGGCATCTACCACAACATCCGGTCTAAAAAGTGCAATTGATTCACCGGTTGGGTCTATGAGAAGCGGAACCTCTCCGGCCTCAAGCACAGCTTCGATAGCTGAGCTCTTCCACTTTTGCGATGCAATATGAGCTTGCGGTGTGTCATTTATCCCGGAAATTGTCTCTGCATCATTCAAGGCAGGAAGCAGTCTGGCTGTCACACCCTCTACAGTTGCGCTCCCATCATACACTGCCTCGCAAAAGGACACCTGGCGCCGTATGGCTGCCGGATAGTCTGTCTCAAGCGCTATCACCCGATGTCCTGCACGGTGCAGTCTGTGGATGATGCCTGTCGCAAGATCGCCTGCACCACGGCATATGATTAACAAATTTTTCTTTATTATCTGATTATTGCTCTGATTCATGCTCATCTGATTAATTACCCTGTTACCTTATTATTTCCATATTTGCAACTATTCAGAACCACCCACGCTCATTCGCAAAAACGCACGATACTCGTCCTTCAAACCCGCTATCGCGCAACTTTCTGACATAGACCTGCCGCAGCGTATCTATAATCGAATCATCAACCACTGCATCCTCTGCCGTTCCAAGCTCCTTTTGCATAAGCTCATATCGAAATACAACGTCCTTACATGACCTGCCCTTTTCCCATGTGCCAAGCACTATGATAACATCTGTGGTGAGCGGATATATGACAGGCTCATCCGCTGCCGGATATTTGAGAGAATGGTGCTTTGCTCCATCTGCTTCGATTATAACATAATCTAACGCCTGTGGCATGTCTTTAATCAGTTTATCGAGCAAATCATACGGCAGTCCGCACATCTTTGGCTTTGACTGTTCTGATATTTTCTGTTCAGATATTTTCTGCCCCGCCATACAATATCCATCTTTTATTATTTTATCCCTTAACGCAAAAAAATCGCAGGATAGGTCAGTGTCAGCTTCGACATACATGTGCGTTGTTGTTGTGACAAGCACACCTTTTCCACTCCTGTGATATTCCCTTGCAAGCTTATGAACGAGTGTGGTCTTGCCACCTGCGCCCACTATTGAAATCACTTTTTCCATATATTTCCATACTTTCCCACAAACAATAAAGCCGCCGGTGTACTTAATGCACCGGACGACTTTAAAATCCTAAGCGTTAATCATCCACACGCTTCACATCATCTTTTTCTTCCATATCCCACATATATGGTGCGTTCTTAGATTTCTTCGGCAAAATAATATTGAGAAGAATAGCGCAAAGTGAGCAAGGCACGATACCTGAACCGCCAAATATAAGCTGTACATAGTATGGCAGGTGTGATGTAGCACCTGTTGTAGCGCCAAGTCCGTAGCCTAAACCGATTGCAACTGAGATAATTGTAATCTCACGGCTGCCGATTGGCTCCTTTGTGATGAGCTCAATTCCGGAAATCAGGATAGAGGCAAACATCATAACCGCAGCTCCGCCGAGCACCGACTGAGGCATGATTGACATGAGAGCTCCAATTTTTGGGCAGAAGCCGCAAATGATGAGGAATATAGCTCCCATTGAAATAGCAAATCTATTGACAACCTTTGTCATTGAAACAAGACCTACATTCTGTGAGAATGATGTATTTGGCAGTACTCCGAAAAGCGCTGCAAATGATGAACCAAGACCATCACAGATAACACCGCCTGAAAGCTCTGAATCTGTAGCCTCTCTGTCCATTCCACCCTCCACACAGGCTGAGATATCGCCAACTGTCTCGATTGCAGTAACGATAAACATGATGCCAATTGGGATGATTGCATTGGCATGGAAGGAAATTCCCACATCTGAAAGCTTTCCAAAGCCTATAAAGCTTGGAACTGC
>OHVB01000347.1_pt1 | contig 17799 bp, 19 predicted proteins | sample 1579331 | NCBI WGS metagenome assembly OHVB01 (sample SAMEA3882503, study PRJEB24775) | human gut metagenome | biome: human-associated habitat; feature: intestine environment; material: feces | place: Netherlands | collected 2009/2010
AGAATCCTCTATATTTGTAAAGTTATCTATAACATCTGTTATAATATTATTATAATTATAATGATACTATAAATTATCTAAATTATTGGAACTACTGGCACTAATAGTATCAGCAACTATATTATTTATTTTTAAAGTAGACTTACCTCCAGAACTAGTAATATAAAAAGAGTTATTAATATCTTGTAATTCATTTATGTATAAAGGTCTTTCACATGATATTGAATTTTCTGATAAGTTAAGTAATGTTGTATTATTAATTTTAAAGTAATGATTTTTAGAATAATTAGTTATACTTTCAGTATACTAATCTAAACCTATATTTAAAGAAGAAAACTAGTTGCTATTTATAATCTACATAGGTATAGAAGACTATATAACGTATAATCCTTTTTCTTTTATATATACATATCCATCACTCACATTCTGCTAAGCCTCTTCCAAAGTATCATAATATATGCCAATATTTTTTTGTGCCTATATTTGCTACTCCTAAGTAATATTTAACTAAGGTAAATAAGACACTTGATTCTCTCCAGTACTACTATTTAATGGTAATATAGTATCCTAATACTTTACATATAAAACATCTTTAACTAAATATAAACCATTATCAATAATATTATCTTTAGAAGAAGCTTCTTTAATAATATCAATATCAACATTTATTTTCCCATTTTTTACTAGGTCTATAAAACTAGAACCTATCTAAACTTTTATTCCTCCTCTAGTTTTTAATAATAAATCTCCACTAACATTACCAACTGTTTCATAAGTTCTTCCAAAGAATTTTTCCATATTATTCTAGATTTTTAGTTCTGTTATTTTTTATCTCTCTTATAGTTTTTCCTAAAATAAACATTTCTTCATGGGTAAAATTATTATTTCTAGCACAATTACAGTCATAACAACATGGAACAACATTATCCATAGTATGCCCTAAATCATTATTTATTCTGTCACAACCTATTCTTGTAATATCTCCACAATAAATACAAGGTTTCATAATAATATTACTAATCATCCAATCTACTGTAATATCACAAACTTTTTCAAATCCCATTTTCTTGTCTTTACATTTATAAGTTGAAACCATTTTGGAGGCTTTAGAACGTATTGTGTCAGGGCTTTCTCTCCAATCTTTAACAGATTTATCTTTACGTTTTCTTTTCTTTCCAAAAATAATTTCCTCAGGAGTATAATCTTTACTATGTTTATAGTACCTATTTTTAATAGAGCTGAAAGGTATTCCAAATATTTCAGAGGCTTCTCTTAGAGTATAATTTTGATTATTAAACTATATAATAGCTGTCTGTCTACTTAAAGCAAAATCAGCTTGATTGACCCACATAAAATTATCCTTAGACCATTGTTTAGTAGTATCTTTCCTATGTAAAGATAATCCTTCAGCATATGTTGGTCTTATATCATTGTAGAAATTTCTAAAATTATCCCATTCTTCAGAATTGCCAACTTTTTTACCTTTTTCAGTAAATTTTATAGCTCTCCAACTATTATATATTTTAGGACATTCTTCTCTTATATCTCCTTATAATCTTTTCTAGATTTCCAAGCTTCTTGAGCTGCCTTTATTCTTTTTATTTTTTCTTCAGCAGTTTCTTGTCTACCTTGTACAAATTACCCCAATTCATTACGTCCTTCATTAACATTACCCATACTCATATTATTATTATTAAATTATTCTATTGTTATTGTTATGTTATTTTTATCTTCTAGTAGAGCTTTATATATTTTTTTAAAAGTTTCTTTACCATCTGTTAATTGTCCTACCACAGTGTTTTTTCCTACCAAAATACACCCATACGTAAGATCCTAAGCTCTAGGTCCATCTCCTACATGCATTAAAATTCCACTATAACCAGGGACATTTAAAAGCCTAGGGACTTTGCCATTACACGTATCTTTATAAAACTATTTTTTACTAAATTTAGGACTTACTACATCTAAAGTTACCTTATAAGTACCAGTAGGTATAGCAGTCTAGCCATAGATCTTTTTCTTTTTAATCTCATCTTCCGACATATTCTAAGTTAAACCTCTGTCAGTGTCCTCTAATGTATTTGCAAAAAAAACACCATTGATAAATAACTTACCAATGGTGTAATTAGGTTTTTTAGCAATTCTTTTTACTAAAACTTTTATCATTTATAAAATTATTAATAGTTTCTTGCTACTTCTCCATTAGTTTAGCTATCTAAGAAAGAGAATCTTCAATTTTACTAAATCTCTATTCATTTTGCTATTTTTCTTTTAATACTGGGTTGAGTTCTAGAAGAAGCTTATCTGCCTTTTGTAATATTGTTTTCTATGTATCTACAGAATCTATAATAAGTTTTGCATTAGTCTTCATTGTCTCAAGTTCCTATATTAAATCTTTCTAATCAATAGCTAGTACTAAATTATTAGCTCTAGTAACAGATAGCTATTCAGGTATAGTATAAGTAGCTTGTTTATCTTTTACATTTATAGTAACATCAATTACTATTTTACCTTCCAAATTAGGTTGAGGTATTCCTACAGCAGTAACAATACCCTCATCAATAGTTACATTCATTTTATCAAGAATGTATACTTTGTTGTGTTGTTTAATGTCTCTAAATATCATATCGTGATAATAAAAAAACCCAAGAAGTTAGACTTCCTGGGCTTATGGTTTACGCAGTAGTAGTTGTAATTGGTTTTAACTATGAAATTAAATACTAATTCTGTCTAACTTGACTAAGTTCAAGTCTAGCATCATTGTATTTCTACTGCAAATCTTGATTCCAATGTGCATTAAGAGTATCAATTATTTGCTGAGTATTACGTTGATTATCTCTTAATATTTCGCAAGTTTGTGTTTTAGTAGCATAGTTTGTAGATGCAAATCCTCTTTCTACTCCAGTAGTTAATGTGTTAATAGTATTATTTAAAGAATAGTTAGTGTCACAGATTTTACTAGCTATAGTACTTGTTTGATTAGCAGTAGCTAATTGCTATTCATAACCCATCTTTAATAAATTCTGCTAAGTCTGGCAGCAGCAATCTTTTAACTGCTATACTATATTTAAATCACCTAAGTTGGCAGCATTGATTACTCTCTCAGCAGAATATCCAACTTTGCCAGCTACATCCTGTATTCCAGAACGTACAGCGCATATAGCATTGTTAAGTGAATTAAAATCGCAGTTAAGATTACTTGCTAACTAAGTAATAGCATTATTATTACCCTTAACAGCATCCATTAATAGATTACTATTCTAGTTATCTGACATTTGATTTCTAATAGCATTTAACTATCCCTAAATTTCTGCATTCTAAACACCATTAGCATTGTTTCCCCATAATCCATTTCTTCCAAACATCATAAGGAATACTAAATAGATAAAAGGATTATTCATCCACTAATTGTTGTTTAACATAGCAGCCATTGCCATTGGATTATTGTTGTTCTTACCCATAACAGAAGCCAATAAAGCATCATTGTTATCAGTACAATAAATTTTTTCGACAGTGTCGCTCATAATTAAAAATAATTTACTCAATTTTTCAAGGAAAAACTCATCTATAAATACTAGTATCTAATTGTATTGTTAATATATATTAAATAATGTTCAGCCAAAATAAAAAATAAGGAATTATTAAAAATAATAACTACGTAGTTACCATCTCTAATAATTCCTTATTACTTTATTTGTTAATTAAATTTAAATGAAAGATTCCCAATCAATTTCTAAATTCTTATTCTTTACATCTGCCATCCATCTACAAAACTAAATACCTTCATATCCATCTTTATCATTTGCTACTTCCATAGCATATATTATACAAGATTTAGCATCTTTTAACAATAAAGGGTAAAAATCTGCATGTGCCATGTTGGCAGTATAAATAATATCTCCTATAGTACTACTAATTGGGATAATATATCCTAATTCATCAATAATCTATTTTACATCAGAAACATCCCAATGTTTATTAGTTCCATCGGAATTAACCATCTATTCACTAGCAAAATCTGCTAATTTAATAGTAAAATGTTTACCATACTTTTCCAAGTACTACTCTTTTGGTGTTAAAGATTTAGAAATTTTTTTAATAATTCTCATAGTCGTAATAATTTAAAAATTTTACTGTTTATTTACTTTATCTAAAATAACTTGCATATTATCTTTTATATAATTAAGTAAATCTTCCTCAGAATCTTTAGGTGCATTATAATTTACATCAATATGGTTTGATGTAACTGTTTTATAATAACTCATAGTCTTAGAATTATTAGCATCTGTCATGCTAATATTAAATGAATAAGAATTATCTAAATTAATATTCAAAGATCCTGAGATATTATATTTTTCTGTAGAATCACTTATTTGATAAATTTCGTTTTGTTTTGTTATTTCCATTACTTAACAAATAATTCATAAAAAGCTTCCATAAGGTCAGCAGCTTTTACTTTCTGACCATTAATCTCATACTCGCCATCAGAATTTACATCAAGAATATCGCCATACTCATCTTCTGTAAGTGTGTCTTCAGGTGCATCCTTAATATCTTCATTACCTTTTTGTACAAGATATTCCTGATATTCTGAATTAGCTTTATTATTCAACTCATTAAACTTAGTTTCCTCTTCAGGAGTACGCTCTGTCTTATTAGCTAAATCTCTTAATTCATCTGAAACAATTTGCTTACTAAATTCTTGTGTATCTTCATCAAACTGTTTCTTAATCTTATTATAAGACATTCTAATTCTCATAATCTTTACTTTTAACTCCTTAGAGAGTTCTTTGCCGTTACCAGCTAAAAGAATCTTTGTAATAAGATTCTGCTTTGTTAAAACATCATTTAAAGTCATAAATCATTTATTTTTATTAAACATATATAATTGTATATTATTTTATAATAAATCAAAAGTTAATAATTGTTATTTGAATCTAACATACCCAAATAAGCAAACTGTAATTACCTTAGCTGCACCGTTACTTGAAAATAGTGGATTTCCGCTCCACCAACTATCGTTATGCGAATTAGCTGGACGAAATCCCTTCATCTCTACTTTATTATTACTTGCAACATTACAATAAAGCCACCACGCGCCATCGCCTCTATGGATTCCTGCCCAATCGCCTATTCCTGATCCAGAATAGTGTACTGACGCAATAGCCGCTTTGATATAGAATGTTTGAAATGATGTATCAGGGATACTAATAAGGCAATAAGTCCCACCTCTAGTATAAGTAAATGGAACTGAATATCCCAAGCATGGGAAAGAACTGTTTATAGTGCCATCATCACCATTATATAAATTTAAATATCCTAAGAATATAGGATAGTTTTCATCCCCATCAGCAAAAGCTAGTTTATGAACTGCCTAGAGCCCAATAGTTTCTCCAGTAGACCTATTACCTTCCATATAACCAACATACCAATTTGATGATCTATGTGTATTAAAGATAACACTAGTTAAATAATTACGGTGAGTGCTAGCAAATCCATTTATCCATCCATAATCAGTACCTGACTGATCAAATGTCACAATTCTGCTTGATTTACTCTTACTAAAATCAAATGATGATTGATGAGTATAACTAAAGTTGGAGGCGTGTTCCCCGTCAACAGTATCAGCATTAAAATTAGTCCATAGAGAGGTCCCACTAGAATAATGGCTAGAACCATTATAACCTATATACATACCACCTTTACCAAATTTAATACCTCCCGAATTAGCATTATTTGTACCACTTAAACCAATAACATTACTTATATTGCAGTCTCCCATCCAACAGCCATTACCCATAAGGATAGCATTATAATTACCATCAGTAGGTAAATATAATTGTCCTGTTGCTCTAATATTTCCTATCACATCTAATTTTTGTGTAGGGCTATTAGTTCCAATACCTACATTTAAATTAGTATCTATACATAATCCCTGTCCAAATTCACTATCATTTGCTCCTAATTCTAATTTTTGTCCAGACCTAGCCCCTAACCAATGAGTGTAAATATATCTACTAGCAGCAGCATCAGAGCCTATGTCATAACTATCATCTACCTTAAAATGTATATTACCAACTTCTGATAAAGAACCACTTACATTACCAGTTCCATCAAAACTTTGACCCCAAATAGTTCTAGGAGTTTGAAGTTTAGTTGCAGTAGCTGCATTTCCTTGTAGAGGTCCAACAAAATTTGCAGCATATACAATACCAGTTCTACAATTAATACCAACTGCCGTTTTATTAGTATATGTTTGTCCACTACAAGAGGTAGTAAAAGATACTCCCCACCATGAAGATATAACTAAATTGGCTAGATTACCACCAAGGGATGTACCATAATCAACATTTCCATCAGTTATGTAGGAAGTACCATAAGCTGTCCATCTAGTTTGTTTACCAGAAGTAAAGGTTAAATTCCCCTACATTGTATCTCCAGCTTTCTTAACGTACCTATTATCGAGGTTTGTTATATTTCCAGTATCATAAGTAGTATTAATAGTAATATTACCACCTCCATTTGTAGATACTGATCCAGTAATAGCACCAGTAAGAGAAATAGTTCTAGTTGTTCCCCAATAAGCTGTAGTTATATCCCTAGTACCATCAAATGATGTTCCATTGATTTTTCTGGCAGTTAATAATCTATCTGCGTACTTAGTGATTCCAGACATAGACGCAACAACTTTATACGTTCCTGTAGGTTCTGAATCAGAATACTAGAGATTTCCTGCCTAATAAGTATTTATCGACCAAGTACTTATAACCTGAACTAAGCCAAATGGATCCCAACTAGATTTAGTTCCCTTTACCCATACAGAATATGTAGTTCCGTCTCCTACACAATATACAGTTCTACTTGTAGTTCCTTTCCAATTAACATAAAATATAGGAGAGCCAGAACGAATATTAATATTAAAGTCAGCCCATACGTCTCTAGAACATTCTGTAGGATGCCAAATAAATGATATTGTTGGATCATTACGCCCACTAGATATTGTAAACTACAACATTTTAGTCCATGTCCCCTAATTGTACTAAGTAAATCTATCAATACACATTTTTACAAAAGATGCAGCATGATAACCATCTACTGTGTCTGCATCTAAACCAGATCCAGAACCATCATTTCCTGCATTCCATACCTTATTACCATTAACTGTAGGATTTTTAAACCAATTCATTCCCCCTGAAGTCCACTAACCTACGGCTGCATTACTAGCATATATCTAACATACTCCGTCAGAAATCCATTTAAATCCAGTATCAGAATCACCTATACCTAAATGAATAGAAGCACTATCAGATATTCCATTAGTACCTTTAATCATTAAATTATTCTTAAATACTGTATGAGTATGAGCTGCAGGGTTAAATGTGGACGGTTTATTAGTTACATTATTCCAATGAACGGATCCTGTGCTATCTGAATAAGATACAGAGCCCACTCTAGCCATAGTTACTCTAGTGTACCCGGTAGATGGTGGTGTTTGTACTGAAGAAAAGCTTTGAGCAGTTAATATACCTAAAGAAGATGAATCTGTGGCTATTCTAGTAGTTTTCTTGAGAACAGTATAATTCATGGTATTATATTGACCATTAGGATTACCCCATAACTATACATCTCCTGTACTATTATTATAATAAGCTACTACCTTATCTCGTAAATTTCCTACTAAATTATAATTTCCAGAATGATTAGTTCCATCCTATCTAATTTTTAAATAAAAAATAGAAAAATGTTTGGAAAAACCCTCACTAACTAAGAATGTGATAGTTATATCATTATACTAATATCTAGTTACTGTTATCTAATACATCTTAAACCAATAAGATGATAAAGAATTAGAAGAAGTTATATATCCTGTCCACTGAATATTATCTTTATGCCAATTATCTAGGGTATCAGAATTATTTACCTAAGTAATCTCAGTACCATTTATATAACCCTTATTATTACTTACATAAGTATTCTAAGTAGTTAATATTGGATAACTATTATGATACAATCTAGCGGCAGTATTAGTTTTAAACTATATAGTATTGTTAGTATCATTCTGCTAACTAAGTACTAAAGTAGTTCCTCCTGCTACACCCGATCTAACTAAGGTAATAGAAGCTGCATCACTACCATCTGAAGCCGATTCTACATTAGGATTCCAATAAATGCCTCCTCCTATAGATAAGTTTTTAATATTATTTGTTTGGATGTTAGTAGCATATAATGTCTAACTACTAGTCTGCCAAGATAATTTATCATAAGATTTATAAACAGCTCCAGTAGAATCACTAGTATTTTGGTGAGCATTTCCTCCCCACACTAGAGGATACCAAGTAGCATCTGTAGCTGATAAATACTAATGTACTGTCAAATTACTTTTTAATCCTGCAACATCAGAAGTATCTAGCACTCTATACTAACCTTCATTCTACCAAAAACAGCCATCTACTGAAATATACATTTTACCATTATTCTCAGAAATAGATAAATCTCCTCCATTATAATGATAATCAGCTGCCAAATGATAACCTCTAGGATTCCAAGTGCCATATGACAGATTTTGTCTATTTAATTTAGCATCGAGAAGACTATTCACTTCTGATTCTGTATAATAGCGAGAATCTAAGATACCTGAATAATTAGACGAATCAAGTATAGTTTTCCAGGCTAAGGTGTTAGTCATCTTTGCATCCCCACTAGAACGTATATACAAACTACCTCCATTAGCTAATAACATTTGTCCAGACCCCCCACTTGCAGCTCTAAATTTAAATAATCCAAAGGCATCAACATTAGCAGGCTTTCCAGTAATCTTATTACCTCCACAAGCATATAAAACCTAAAAATTATGATAAGTAGAATTAAAAGATTTATCATCGGCAGAATTAACTACTAAATAATCATGACTGTGATTAGAGACAGCAGCTCCTATAGAACCAGGTGTAATATTTATGTTCTTAGCAGCACTTCCATCATAAGGACCCTGGCTTGTTCCATTTAAACTAATAGTTAGGGCATATGGATTTTTCAGAGAAGTAGGAATTTCATTAGCAAAAGCTAATCTTCTCCAGTTAGTAAAACCACTATCAATACGTCTTCTATAATAAATATTATCATTATCCCATAAAAAAGCTAACTATTTTCTTCTGTTAAAGTTCTCACCTATACTTAATAATGATATATTTGGATTCTTTTCCGGAGGAGTTCCTAAAGGAATTGGATCAAATGTTTTAAATGACTGTCCCCAATCTGAATCTATATTATCATTAGATGTGCCAAAAGCTCTTACGTATCTACCATCGTGATTATGATCTGAATTAGACTTGCCATCAATTAAAGCTTTTAAAACTTTACCTTGTTTAGCAGAAAGAGAACTAGTAGTGGAATCACTAGTTAAGTTATCCACTACTGGTCTCCAAGTAGAATTGATAGTTACTATACCATTAGTATTAGTTAATGTAGTATTACTACCATTTTGTAAGTCTAAAGTATGAGAACCTATACTTACATTATTTATTTTTATATCTCTCCAAGTATTAGTATCTGTACCATAAAATTTAACCCCTCGTGCAAATATATTTCGCCCCCTGAGGTCAAATGTAATATCTTTGTTATTTGGTGAAGTTGTTAAGGCTGCCACCGTAGAGGGATTAAATGCTATTTTCATTATTTATTATTCATATTCATATTTACCGGTACTAACATTATACCATGCTAGACCAAAACCTATATCAAAATCATCAGCAGATGTACTATCCTAATCTGCAGTTTTTACATAGATATCTCCAGTTGGCATAAAATTAAGAGTTTTATTACCTATAGAGACTCCACCAACTTTAATAGTTCTCCAAGTATTTATAAATGCATTACTAGGTAGTTTATACCAACTAGGAGTAGCCTAACCATCAGATGATGCTAATAAATAGAAAGATTGTCCTATAAAAGTCTTATTTGTATTTATTAATTGTGGAGCTAAGCCATTTGCATCTTTTGAAACAACCCCATAAGTAGTATTAACCCAAGGAACATTAACATATAGCTACTAATTAGAAGCAACTTTTACTGCATAGTTCTTATCCACTAAATTAGTACTAAAGTTAGTGTTAGCATTTACTGATAAATTTTTATTTATACTATCCCAAGTAAAAGAGATACCATTACCATTTTTAAAGTTAAGAGCAGTACTGTCAGAAATAGATAACACTTCTGTTGAATTAACATTTACAGCTCTACGTCCATGTATAGTAGCAGTTTTAGTAGTGCCACCAATAGTAACAGTTAATACATCATTTATATAAGTTAGAGTTGTAAACAAAGCTTTCTTTGCAGCATCTGTTAATCCTCCAGCAATAATTTCTGACTAATTTGTCCAAATTGGAGCACTATTACCTCCTCTGCTAGTTAAAACCTATCCCAAGGCTCCAGCAGTAGTAGGAGCAAAAATAGAAAAAGTACTAGTATCATTAGAATAAAATCCTTTCTAAACTCCGTTTATTGTATGATAAATCTAGCCATTAATATTAGTCTAAACTACTGTCCACGCGGTATTTTTACCAGTTGAATCCGCAGTAATACAAATAAGTAAATCGCCTACTTCACACTATATCCCGCCATACCTTCCAGCAGTTACTACTCTATAAGTGTCACCTACTTTAGCAGTTTTAGATGGAAATTCTGCCTCAGTTCCATTAATAATATAATTATTGGCAGAAGTTAATCCTATAGTGCCCTTAAATCGCATTGCATCATTAGCTATAAACGACTAATTAATCTTATCTAGTATAGTTTTACTATCCCATAAATGTTTATTATCTACTTTAGTATTATCTACAGGCAACTTATCTATAGGAATTACTCCAGTTCCCCAAGGAATATAATCAATTCCATGAGTAATTATATGACCATCTTTTGTAAAATATAATTTTATATAATCACCTGTCTCTGATTGAGCTAATTTTAACTTATCAACTACCTCATTATAAGAAGTCGCAAAATTTAATAATGCCATTATTTATTACTAATTTATATCCTCCCATTTGAGAGAAATGTTATTGTTATTTATCGTAAAGTCATCTCCAAAATTTATGTTAGAATCTGCATTTCCATCATATTGTGAATATACAATATTATTTACGGTTGTTATCTATTTTTTAATAGGTTTAGTACTTACAATATGCCCATTCTAATCATACTATATTAAATAAGACTTAGGAATTTCATTAGGTGTAATTTTATTAGTATGTGCAATTGTTATAGAAGTTCCTTGTTTAGAAACAGTTAATCCTGAGTTATTAGAAGTAATTATATTCTCTATTTTTTTAGGAAGAACTTTATCTAAAGTAGTCACCTAATCCCCATTAATTAAAACAGCCTCTGCTACAGTTTGTGGAAATACCTAATCGTTTGCTAATACTACTTTAATTAATTTATTACTCATCGTATAAATTATTAGGTATATTATAATTTACTGTGACTGCAACTCCTGATGATGTAGTAACATCTTGGGCTGTTAACACTATAGATTTTAAAGCATTAAATTCAGTTTTAGTTACATAATCATCTAAGTTAACATCTGTTGTTAAAGAACCTATCTATTCCCAAATATAGGTAGAATCTTTATTAATACAAATATATTCTATAAAAATATTACCATTTACTCCTTCAGGATTAGGAACTAAGTATATAATGTTTTCGTAGTCTTTTCCCGGAGGAGAAGGTAACACAGTAACTATTTTATACTAAAATCCTAAAGTACTAGTATTAGTAACACTAATAACACCATCAGGAGAAATAGTAATTCCATCACCCGCAGTTAGTTTATCCTACTTATTCTATAAAGTATTATTTATACTAGTAAGAGTTTTATTAATAGTATCTATATTTAGAGTATTAGTTCCAACAATTCCTAAAGTAGTTTTTAATACTTTATCTAATGTAGTAATTCCTAAAGATTTTAATCCAGGAATATTAGTAGTGTTTACTACTACTGCCTCAGCTAAAGTAATAGGTACGAATTCCTAATTGTTTTGATATAATCTTTTTATTTGGGTACTCATAATGTAAATAAATTTTTTGGTATATTGTAGTCTATATTAGATTTTAGAGAGGATTTTACATAATCTAAATTCTATATAGCTTCATTAAAATAATCTTTAGTAATATAAGACGATAAATCTACTCCTGATAAATCTTTTATAAATTTATCTATCTAAGTTTTACTATATATATCTAAATTATCTCTAGCTAACTATTTTTCTAATTCTGTTTTAAATTCTCCTAAAAAATTCTCTTTACATAAATGCTGATGCCACTAAGGTTTAGGGCAATCTTTATGTAAAGCATTATCACAACCAAATCCAGTATTTATTTTATCAATAATAGAATCTTTATTTACTTCTTTAGAAGGTTCTTGTTTTATAACAGGTTGTTCATTATGAATTACTCCATAAGTCTATTTAGGAGGCTCTATTATTTCAGGAAGTTGGATAATTTCTTCCTATTTAGGAATACGTATAGAAACAGAAATGGGCTAAAAATCCTTGACTCCTAGCCCAATATCTTTTTTAACACTAATTTTCATTTAAAATAACCTTATTTGGATATTTAGCAGTGTAGTCATATTTAAGTAATTCTTCAATAGTACTTAACTATTTTATATTCTAAAGATGTTCTGCAGTTATTGAAAAACATTTCCCAGCATATACCTCTAACTAATTAAGAAATTCTTTTAATTTATCTGAAGAAATAATTAAATAATTATCATTTAATTGTAAAGTTATCTATTTTGTACCACTGTCTATTAATCTAAATAAACCTATTCTAACATCTTTACTTAACCAATATTGTTTATCCTAATAATAAAATGAATTAACATATTTAGAAGCGTCATAATAAACAATAGATTTCTTTAATATGGTTTTTAAAGAGAAGAAGTTTAAAACTCCTTCTCTTAATGTTAATATTTCAGACCATTGTTTATTAGTTGGAAACGCTTCTTTATATATATTAAATATCTCATCTAAGGTATAAGTAGAATTTTTAACTATATTAATATTTAACTATTCCATTATTTCTATTGATAATTAAATTGTGCACAAGGAAGAGGTTTATGTTTTAGTAATCTCCATCCATTATATACTGCTCCCTAGATTCCCATTCCAATATTTCCATCATTACTGCCAGGTACCCATTGGTAACTATATTCATATCCGCTTACAGAATAATTACTTATTTCCTAGTAAGTATAGTTATGACATGTAGCATCTGTATTAGTACATAGGTTATTAGAGTCTGCTAAAGTATTCCATGCAGTTGGCATATAGTTACCAGCATTTTTATAAGCTGTAGAGAATATAGGATTTTTTAAATCCCCTGATTCTTTAGGTATGGCATCTGATATATTAGATTTTATAGGAATATCTCCAGTGGAGAAATTATTTCCTGCTGCACTATAACCTCTGTAATAAATTAAAGTAGCTAATTCCTAGTATGAAGGGACATACCATTTACCTTTACTAAAATAATTCTAGAAGGCTTGAGTATTCTTTTCTTCTTCAGTTACTGTAGGTTCATACAAATATGTTTCATAGAAATATGGATACAACAAACACTACATTTGTTCTAGATGCTAATTACTTATATTTGGAATATTAGCTAATAAAGCATCTAAATTTTCTTTAGTAGTTATTGAATAACTGCCCCCAGTAGCTTGAATTAAATCAGGATAAGTTCTAACTAATAATCGTAACAATGTAGTGTTTACATTATTTACGTAAGCCTAAGTATCTTCTTTACCTGTAAATGTAGAAGGAATCTTCTATTTAAAGGTAGTCAAAGTAATAGGCTAATTAGCATCGGCATCTACAGTGCTCGTAACACCTTTAGTAGTATAATAAGTATCTCCAAGTCCCGGTACCTAGCTATTTAACCAGAATTTTACATTATAAAGATCTTTTCTATCATCAGATGCTCCCTAATTTGCTTCATCTGAATATCCTACATACTAAGGGTCTAAGTATTCTTTACCAACTATATAAGCTGTTCCTTCAGTAAGTGAAGTCTTATTGATAGCAAAGATTAGTCCCATTAATGTTTTACTAGGCATATAAGCACTAGAGTAGGTACCATCGGCATAAACAAAGTTACCTAATTCAGGAGCTCTCCAAGCAAAGTAAATATTAATAGTTCCAGAGGTTAGAGTATTACCATTAGTAAGTTTTACAGTAATAGTGGCTGTAGTAGTTTTAGAGGAAGAAGCTGTTTTTAAAGTAATAACACCAGTTCTATTATTTATAGTAGCTACATCTGATACATCAGAATTAAATCTATAAGTAATATCTGGAATTACTTTTCCTCTTTCAGTAATTAAAGCTACATTATTACCGTCAAGGCTTAATCCAAATGGATTTCCTGAATATCCTTGACCATAAACTGAAATCTCAGTTTCACAGGAAATATTATAAGCAGTAGTTACTTTATAATTAATATATAAACTATTATCTTGAGAATCTATATTTCCATATAAACTTACTAAATTAACTTTATCATTATAACTAATACCTTCTAACTCATTGTCAGAATTAGCAATAGTTAATTTACCAGTAAGTTTAGCCTATAGTAATACTAACTTCTCTAAAGCTTTTAAAGAGATTCTATTATTTAAATTTCTTAAAGTGACTGACTTAAGACTAGGGCAAGTAATTAACTATTCGCAGAAATTTGAAATATCAAATTGTCCAACTTTAGCACAATTAATATCAACTGTTTCTAAGTTATTTAAACTTTCAAATCTAACCTCTTGTAAACCTTCATTATCAGTGATAACTAAACTAGTCAAAGCTGCTGGATAGTGTATTTTAGTTAATCTACTACCAGTAGGTAATGCTACCGTAGCTATATTAGTTCCTGTAAGAATAACTTCCTTTAACTTAGGAGTGTGTTTAGAATCAAGATTTATAGTAGTTAAAGAACGTACGTTAGTTAAATCTAATTTCTCTAACACATTACAATTTAAAGTTAGAGAAGGTGGCTGGAATAAAGGTAATTTATCAGAACCTGTATTAGCAGAAAACTCTAATAATTTTGGAGCTGATAAAGAGTAGTCTCCCTAATTAAATAATACCTAGTTAAAATTATCAAATCTTTGTATATAATTACCTCCTAATACATAATAAGAAGCATCATTTGTTAAAGATATAGTAACTTCAACAGTCTCTCCAGCACTTACTCTATTAGTAAGATACAGATTACTAACACTACCAATTAAATATCCTAAATATAAATACTAGTAAGGAGTAATTCTTACCTTGTAAGTTTGAGGATCTTGAGTATCTTCCTTTACTTTAATAGGAATACCTGCACCCTCACGTCCAAAAGTGGCTATTCTAGCTTGACTTAAAAACATTGTAAGTCTTTTACGCATAAAAGCTATTTCACTCTCTAAACAGCTACCATGTTCCTAAGATACTGGAGTTTGTCCATTATTAACCCAAGTTACTCCGGCTTCTTTCTAATTATCAAAGAATATTTGAGCACATTCATAAGCTAGTCTAGATACATAGTTATACGTTACAGCTGGATAATATTTCTACACATAATAGAAATACTAAGTCATCCAAGTATCTAAAGAAGATTCAGCAGAACCAAACTTCATCTATAATAACATTGTTGATAACATATCATCAATCTTATCTTTATAAGTTATATCCACTAGTTCAAAGAATGCACTTGATCCTCCCCACATCTACTTATAAGTTTTATCAGATTCTAGAGAAGGTTCTAGTAAGAAATAAGGTTTTTTCTATAAACCTCTATTATCAGTAGCTAAGATTGTATCCATATCATCCTATAATAACTAGATTTTACAATCTTTATTAAATAATTTGAAATATGTATTCTTAGCTCTATTATCAGTACCTGCAAATAATCTAATAAAAGCTTGGTGATATATTATATCCTCAACATGGAAGTATGTTCCAAACTTATTTTTGAAATCAGTTTTTAAATCTTCTATATAAGTATTAATATTTTCAACTCCAGAAGTGCCTAACTATTCATGGAATTTTTTCAAGTTAAAAGTTTCATACTCATAGACATTAGTGTTATAAGCACTTCTAACTGTAGATAATTTCTAAGAGCCATCATGATCATTTAAAACTGGCAATCCAGCCGGAACCCATAGCATAGAATATTTATCATATCTAAAGACATCCCACTAAGCTCCTTTAAAATAAGTATTATCCTAATAATTAATACTTGTAATATAATACTTTTTAGTTATATCAAGAGAAGTATTACTAGGGTCATTTAATGAATAAGTTTCTTTATAAGGTAATAAATTAATAGTATGCATATATACAAAATTATATGCTTCTATAAACTTATTTAAGGTTTTCTATCCATCAGTGGACATTGTATTTCCATCATCATCAGAACTATCTAATCCAAAATCAACATCAAATGAATCAGATAATACATAAGAAGGCGTTCCTTCATTTACTACTAACTATTGGGTTTTCCAAGTTTCACCACTTAATGTAACTATACTAGGACTCCAAGGAGCTAACCAGTTACACAATTCTCCATTATTTTCGGCTCCTTCTAGTAAAATATATCCAGGAGTTGTCTTTTTAGAATAACCATATGTATTTTTATCTCCCTTTGCAGAACCCCAAGTCTAAAATCCCGCAAACATTATTTTAGAATCATCCAGCTAAGCCAAATCAGATAACTTATAATTAGATACATCCTTTAAGTCAGTTTCTACATAGAATGCTATAAATGTATCTTCAAGACAAGCTTTTCTTCCTTTTATTTCTTCAGATGTAAAGTCTGATTTGTCTACACAAGCATTCCATAAATCATGAAAAGCTCTAACCGCGCCTATTTTATGAGACTACATAGAAGAAGCATAATTAACTTTACCACATAACTTCTATATACCAATAGCACAATCTGTATCCTCTGGCATATAGTAATACTCACTATTATACTAATAGTTATTTGGATTATCCTCCGTAGGCTCAACATATTCATCAAGTTCCTCGTTATAACATCCCTATGAAGTAAATGTAGGATTCTCCATCTGAATATTATACCAATAATATTTCATAGAAGAGGTACCTTTACCACTAATAGCTGTATTAATAAATCTACCAGAGCAACGATTTATCTGTGCTTCTGATAAAACATGGCTCTCTTCAGTAGCTATACTATTTACATAATTTACAAATACTGTACATCCTTTAATAGATACTCCTTTAACTAAATTAAACTAATGAGGATATCCATGAGTATTTGGCATTATATATACCAAAGTATTATATAATGATTTAACTTTATTATAAGATATGTAAGTATCATTATTAGCATCAGTAGCAACTAAATCATTTAACTACTGGAATTTAGACTTTTCAGTAACAGAAGACATAGTAGAGATATAATTATTTTCTATCTCTTTTAAAGTTAAAGCTCTATTATATATTCTAAGTCCATAGATATCAAGATCTGCAGATTCTGGACTAACTTCTAAATTAAATCCGTCATACTAGAAATCTGTCAAGTAATTATACTTGTATAGACGATCAATACCTCCATTTATAAATATTCTAACTAAATTAGTTGTTTTGTTAGCTATTTTTTTAACTTCTTTTGGAACTTCTCTTGCAGGAGCTCTAAAATTAGGAACAACTTCAATTAAAATATGAGTTCTTGTATCTCCCTAAAATATAGAACTTTTAGCAGTCGTATCTATTTGGGTTATGTCTACGTTACCATATTGCCAGTTAAGTTCTGTAG
>OHVB01000351.1_pt1 | contig 17658 bp, 14 predicted proteins | sample 1579331 | NCBI WGS metagenome assembly OHVB01 (sample SAMEA3882503, study PRJEB24775) | human gut metagenome | biome: human-associated habitat; feature: intestine environment; material: feces | place: Netherlands | collected 2009/2010
CGAGGAGGGCCCTGCCGAGCAGGTCATCGACCATCCGCGTGAGCAGCGCACCCGTGAGTTCTTGAGCCGTATCGAGGGATAGGCTCAGGTATTTACTCAACTATTAATTGAGGCGAAGCCGTCGCAGGTCTTACGGTCTGTGGCGGCTTTTTGTTTGCATCGACGGGGTTCAATAATCGCCTCACAAGCTTGTCTCTTCCTCTCGCCGCCTGTATTCATACGTGCGCCGAAAGGTATGCATGGACGGCCGCCCGTGAGGGTAGGGTGGTGGCATAGGACATTTGGAGGGTGAGTCGGCTCGGCTGCCGACCATGCTGCTCCCGGGATGGCACCGACCGCGAACTCTCCCCGTTGGCGTCGCGCATTGCGCGCGGCCCTGCAAGGAGGTCATCATGGGTGCTCCCAAGACCGGCAATGTAAGGAACGTGGTGCTCGTAGGCCAAGGCGGGGTGGGCAAGACTTCACTCGCCGAGGCCATGCTCCACCTTTCCGGCAAGACCGCCCGCCTGGGCGGCCACGACGGTACCAAGCCCACGCTCGACTATGACCCTGAAGAGGTCAAGCGTTCATTCTCCATCTCGACGACCATCGCGCCGATCGACTGGAAGGGCGCGCGCATCAATGTGCTCGATGCCCCGTGCTACCCCGATTTTATCGGCGACGCCTTTGCCGCGATGAGTGTTTGCGAGACGGCTCTGTTTGTGGTCGACGCCGAGGCCGGCCCGCAGCCTACGACGGTTAAGCTCTGGTATGCCGCCGAGGACCTGCGCCTGGCGCGTGCGGTGTTCGTAAACCGCCTGTCGCGCTCCGAGGCCAGCTTTGCGACCACGATGGACCTGCTGCAGGAGCGCTTTGGCACGCGACTGGGCGCCGTGACCCTTCCCTGGGGCGAGGGCGAGGACTTTGATGGCATCATCGACCTGGTGCGCATGAAGGCGCGCCATTGCAACGGCGCCGAAGCCGTTGAGTCGGAGATTCCCGAGGAGTATCGTGCCCAGGCCGAGGAGGCCCATGACCATCTGTGCGAGCTGGTGGCCGAGGCTGACGACGAACTGATGATGAAGTACTTGGAAGGCGAGGAGACGCTGACGCAGGAGGAGCTTGAGGGCTTGCTGTCGAAGGCGATTGCCGAGCGCATCTTTGTGCCGGTCTTTGCGGGCGATTGCATTAAGGAGCAGGGCGTCAACTCGCTGATGGACGACATCGCCACGTACTTCCCGGCGCCGACGGACTACGGCGAGATGCCGCTCATCGACGGTGATTCGCTCAAGATTTCGAGCGACGATGACCGTCCGGTGGTGTTTGTGTTTAAGACGCTGGCCGATCCGCAGCAGGGTCGCATCAGCTTTATCAAGGTGCTGACGGGTACGCTTGAGCCGGGTCTTGAGCTGATCAACGCGCGTACCCGCAAGAGCGATCGTCTGGCTCACCTGTATGTGATGTGCGGCCGCGACATGACCGAGGTCGGTCACGCCTATGCCGGCGACATCATCGTGGCGCCCAAGCTAGCGGCTGAGACGGGCGATACGCTCTCCATTACCGGTAAGGTCGAGGCTGCGGCGTTTAAGTTCCCCAACTCGCAGTACCGCATTGCCATCGAGGCCGAGAACCGTGGCGACGAAGAGAAGCTCTATACGTTTATCGAGAAGGCGTGCAAGGCTGATCCGACCATGAGCATCGATCGTGACGAGGAGACGGGCCAGACTATCATCTCCGCCGTTGGTGAGGCGCAGGTTTCGGTGCTGCTCAACCGTTTGGAGGATCGCACCAAGGTCGTGGCCAAGAGCGTGCCGATCCGCATTCCGTATCGCGAGACCATCCGCCGCACGGCGAGCGCCCAGGGTCGCCACAAGAAGCAGACCGGTGGCGCCGGTCAGTACGGCGACTGCTGGCTGCGCGTGGAGCCGCTTATTGGGCCCGACGGCACGAGCGACGGCTACGAGTTTGTGGATGAGGTCGTGGGCGGCCGCATTCCGCGCTCGCTGATCCCCGCCGTGGACAAGGGCGTCCAGGAGACCATGAAGGACGGTATTATTGCCGGCTACCCGCTCACGGGCATTCGCGTGGCTGTGTACGACGGCTCGTATCACAGCGTCGACTCCAACGAGATGGCGTTCCGCGCGGCGGCTCGCATCGGCCTGCGCAAGGCATGCGCCGATGCCGACCCGGTGGTGCTGGAGCCCATCGAGGAAATCACGGTGACTATTCCCGAGAGCTACGCCGGCGCCGTGATGGGTGACATCTCGGCATCGCGCGGTCGCGTGACGGGCATGGAGACCGATGAACGCGGCGACACCGTGGTCATCGCCCAGGCACCTCTCGCCGAGCTGACGGATTACTCGACGCGCCTGCGCTCTATCACGCGCGGCACGGGTGACTTTACCATGAAGCCCGCTGGCTATGAGCAGGTTCCCTATGACGTTCAGGCCAAGCTGGTCGAGCGCTATGAGGAGGGTCGCGCCAAGTAGCGTGTGGCGTTGCCTGCAACATATATGCCGATGCAAGGACCGCTCTGGGTAACCCAGGGCGGCCCTTTTTGATCCCTGGGGGACGGAGGAAAACAGATCATCTTTGGGTTACGGGTGGCGCGGTCGGCACTAGTCTCCGGATGCCTGGTTGCGACCGGTGGCGTAGTCGATCTGCACGTGCGGCTGCAGGTTGTAGCAATATACGTGGAAGCAGAGGGTCTTGCCGTGGTCCTCGACCGATTGCGCCTCAAGGCGCACGCCACGGCAGACAAGTTCCTCTTCGTTATACATGGGCGTGACGCGGTAGAGCACATGGTTGCCCGTGTCGCGGATGTAGCCGAGAATCTGCTCTTCAAACGGCAGCATGCCCGTCTCGTTGAGATAACGCGTGCCGGTGAGGAGATTCTTGCGGTTGGCGTTTTCGCCGCAGAGCGACCAGGTGATGAGGTGACAGCGGTTGTAGAGGCTCTGGCCCGGAATAAAGTCGTAGCGCTGCTGGCGCCATCCAGCGGGATGGATACGCGAGATATCGCCGCGCTCGCCTTGACCGAGTGATTCGGGGCCCACGCAGGCAAGCGCTTTGCGGGTGCGGCCCAGGCTGTCGAGCTTGGAGAACTTCTTAAAGCAACCCTCTTCTGTAGCGCGCTCGTATTCATCGAGTGTGAATGATGGCGTGCCGAGCGGGTGCGTGCTGTCGGCGCGAAGGGCAACATAGGGGTTGCCGGCGTAGTCGGGAATGCTGCTGAGATAAACACCGCGGGCGCGGTTGAGGTCGGGGTTTTCGACCTCGTCGATGGGGGTGGCGGCGCTGTCCGCGGAAGCGCCGTCGCCGGTGTCGGTTGCGGCGGAATCGGAGCCATCGCCAGAGTCTTGGCTATTTTGAGAGTCCGAGGAGCTCGCTGTTCCCGATTCGAGTCGGGCAACCAGGTCCGCCTCGTCGTCGGTGCGGCTGGGACTCTCGTCTTGCTTCTCGGCCAGAGCCGCTGCCTGCTCATCGCTTTGCGGCGACAACAGCTTGGGCGCCCCGTCGAGCGACCCTGTGAACAGCGCAAACCCCAGCACCACGGCGGTGCCGATGGAAAGTACTTGCTTGTAGGCGGACTTGCGCGACATGGAGGCTCCTGGATGGACGGTTGGGAATCTACCAGTCTAGCAGGAGCCGGCAGGGGCCGTTCTGTCGAACAAATACTTAAGATTTGAGACAAACGCTACTGATTCATTTGTCCCGCGGTCTAGATCGAGGTGGAGTCGAGCCAGTTGAGCTTGCACTCGAGAATGCGCTGCTCGCCGGGTTCGCTGCTTCCGTCAAGTAGGGCGAGCAGCATCTCGGCTGCTTCGCGACCTTCTTGGTCGACGGGCTCGATGATGGTGGAGACGGTCGGTGTGGTGAGATTAGTCCAGTCTTCGCAGTTGAGTCCCAAAAGGCCGATTTGCTGCGGAAGCAGATGGGCCATTGGCTGGAGGGCCTTGTAGACACGGGGAAGTGCCCACTGATTTTGCACGAAGATAAGGGTTCGCTTGGCGGGATTGAACTTGAATTTAAAGTATTCGGTGAGCTCGTTGATTGACGGCTTGTTGTGATCGATGGGAATCGCTTTGTAGAGCTGCCCGTTCGCTGCCAGCGCCTCGGCATACCCCTGAAAACGCTCCATGCGGGTGCGCATTTCGGTCATGTTGGCGGCAATGGAAAAGAAATCTTCGTAGCCGGCGTCGAGGAGTGCCTGTGTGGCGTTGTACACGCCGTCGTAAAGGTTGGTTTTGATCCAGCTGGTACCTGGGCTATAGATGGCCGCATCGAAAAAGACGACCGGCTTGCCGGCGCGTCTAATGCGGTCATGCACGGCTTTGAAGTTTGCCGTGGGCTGGATGATAAAGCCATCGACGCCCAGCGAGAGCATCTTGTCGACGTACATGAGCTCGGTCTCGGGGTTAAAGTTGCTCGTGCAAACGACCGTCTGGTAGCCCGCGGGGAGCATGACCTGCTCCATGCCATTGAGAACGAGCCCCGCCCATTTGTTGGTGTTATCCAAAATGATGATGGCAATGACGTGGGTTTGCTTGCCGGTGAGCGTCTGCGCTTGGGCGTTGGGAACGTATCCGAGTTCCTTAATGACGCGCGCGATTTTGTTCTGCGTCTTCTCGCTAAGCTTTTCTCGTTTGTCGTTGAGGTAATACGAGACGCTTGCCGTCGAGGTTCCCGCCTCTCGAGCGACGTCTGCGATCGTAACGCGCTGTTTTGCCACAGCGACTCCTTCCGACAGATGAGCATTTTCCAACATGATGACTTTGAGTCTTGGTGAAGGATACGCTTCGGTGAGCGGCTTTTTCCTTTCATATGAGTATGCAACAAATGCGGCATACGGGTGGGGTCGAAATTTGTGACCGGCATGCGCATCTGCCGTCTACCGAGAAAATCAAATACTTCTTGACTTTTGAAATCGAGGGCAAAATCGCAGGATTCATTTTTGGTTAAACGCATAACTAAATCGCATAACCAACGCTCTGACCTGCGCGTTTACCGAAATAAGCTGGCATTAAGAAAAACGAGCACCTATATTGTTCTTGTCGAAAAGACAGCAAGTCCAAACGGCAGGGGATGCTCCGGAGGCCTCCGCAAACGGTGTCTTGCGCACGCAACTCTATGAAAAGAGGGAAGCAATGAAGATCGTAGGCGTTGCCGCCTGTACTGTGGGTATCGCCCACACGTATATGGCCCAGAAGGCGATTCAGGATGAATGCGCCGCCCGTGGCATCGAGTGCAAGGTCGAGGCTCAGGGTGGCCTGGGTATCGAGAATGAGCTCACGCAGGAAGACGTGGACTCCGCCGACCTGGTCCTGGAGTCCGTCGACGTGGGTGTCGAGAACGAGGACCGTTTTGAGCAGAAGATGGCCGAGGGCAAGTTCCTGAAGGTCGGCACATCGGATGTAATCGCCGATCCGGTAAAGATCATCGACCAGGCCATTGAGATCATCAAGGCGACGGGTGGCGCCGTTGACGCGCCCAAGGCCGAGGCCAAGGCAGAGAAGAAGGCCGTCTCCGCTGCCCCGCAGGCCCCGACACCGGCGTCCAAGCAGTCTATCTTTGCCGATCCTGGCAAGACGCTGCTCAATGCATTCAATACCGGCGTTTCCTATTTTATCCCCATCGTCGTTATCGGCGGCGTGTTTCTTGCCTTCTCGCTGGCATCCGGTACCGCCGGCGCCAACGGCATGGAGGTTACGAACCCGCTGATGGTGAGCCTTAACACCATCGGCATGGCCGGCATCTCCATGATGATCCCGGTGCTTGCGGCATACATCTCCTACTCGATGGCCGGCAAGCCCGCGCTCGCCCCCGGTTTTGTCCTGGGCTACCTGGTCAACAACGCAGTCGTTACCCCTAACGGCAACAGCGTTTCGACCGGCTTCTTGGGCGCCATGATCATGGCGGTCATCTGCGGCTACTTTGTCCGCTGGATGAAGACCTGGAAGGTCAACAACACCATCCAGACCATCATGCCCATCCTGATCATCCCGATTCTGACCTCGCTTGTCCTGGGCATGGCCTATATCTACATCCTGGCCACGCCGCTTGGCTTTGTGATGGACTGGCTCACCGGCGTGCTCGGCAGCCTGCAGGGCGGTTCCGCAGTTGTCCTGGGTCTGGTCATTGGCGTTATGACCGCCTTCGATATGGGTGGCCCCATCAACAAGACCGCCTCGACCTTCACCATGGCCATCATGGCCTCCGGCATCTATGGCCCCAACGGCATGTTCCGCGTCGCCGTCGCCATTCCCCCGATTGCCTGCGGCCTTGCTGCGCTCATCGCCAAGAACAAGTTCGATGACGCCGATCGCCAGATGGGTATCTCCGCACTGTTCATGGGCTGCATCGGCATTACCGAGGGCGCTATCCCCTTCGCGGTCAAGGACCTTGGCCACACCCTGCCCGGCATCTGCATCGGCTCTGCCGTGGGCGCGGCGCTCGCCGCCTTCCAGGGTATCGACTGCTACGTCCCGCACGGTGGCTTTATCGTCGCCCTTGCCACCAACAACGTCGCGCTGTTCTGCCTGGACATCGTGATTGGCGCCGTGGTCGCCGCTGCAATCCTGATTGCCATGAAGCCCACGCTCGACAAGCAGGCCAAGTAAACCTTTAAGGACTCCGGTTGTGCGGAGGGATGGATTTGACTCCGCACAACCGCCCCTACACAACAAAATCCATCCGTACTGATAGGGCCCACATCTGGGTCCCAGGGAACTTTTGTCAAAAATCCTCTGGAGAAGGAGAACAAAATGTCCAACCTCACCATCCGCCAGGCCGTTCAGGGCATGCTCAAACTGCAGGATAGCGGCGATCACGCAACCATGGTCGGCATTGGCCCCATGAGCCCCAACCTGATTCAGGCCGTGTTCGAGCTTGCCAAGGACGAGGATTTCCCGCCCATGTTTATCGCCAGCCGCAACCAGGTCGATATGGACGAGATGGGCGCCGGCTACGTCAACGGTTGGGACCAGACGCGCTTTGCCGCCGACATCAAGAAGGTCGCCGACGAGGTGGGTTACACCGGTCCGTACTACCTGTGCCGAGATCACGGCGGTCCGTGGCAGCGCGACGAGGAGCGTAACGCCCACCTGCCCGAGGACGAGGCCATGGAGCTCGCCCGCAAGTCCTTCGTCGCCGACATGGAGGCAGGCTTTGACCTGCTGATGGTCGACCCCACCAAGGATCCCTATCAGATCGGCAAGGTTATTCCGCTCGACGTGGTGCTTCGCCGCACGATCGATCTTATCGACTACCTTGAGCAGTACCGTCGCGAGCATAACCTGCCCGAGGTCGCCTATGAGGTCGGTACCGAGGAGACCAATGGCGGCTTGACCTCTACCGATAAGTACGAGGAGTTCATTTCTCAGCTGCAGCCCGAGCTCGAGAAGCGCGGCTGCCCCATGCCCACCTTTATCGTCGGCCAGACCGGCACCCTTACCCGCTGGACGGAGCAGGTCGGTCACTACAACTTCAAGAACGCCCGCGAGCTTGCCGATATGGCCAAGCGCTATGGCGTGGGCCTGAAGGAGCACAACGCCGACTATCTGGACGACGCGACGCTGCTCGAGCACATCCCGGCACACGTGACCGCTTCCAATGTTGCCCCTCAGTACGGCACCGAGGAGACCCGCGCTTACCTCAAGCTCTGCGCCACCGAGCAGATCCTGGTCGACAACGGTCTGTGCGATGACCCCTCCGACCTGTATCACACGCTGCTGGTCAAGGCTATCAAGACCGAGCGCTGGCGCAAGTGGATGACTGGCGACGACGTCAACCTGCAGGTCGATGACATCCTTGCCGACGATGAGCTCAGCCTGAAGATCCTGGATGTCTCCGGCCACTATGCGTTCAACGATCCCGAGGTCAAGGAGCAGGTCGAGAAGCTCTATCGCAACCTCGCTGCCCAGGACATCGACGGCAAGCGCTTTGTGATCGAGCACATCAAGCGCCCGATCAAGCAGTACGTCGTCGGTCTTAACCTCAAGGGCGTCACGACCCGCATCGAGAAGGCTCTCGAGGACTAAGTAGCTTTTCCTACACGACGCCGGGCCTGGGGCATGTCCCAGCCGCAGGCCCGGCACATAGGACAAAGGGACATCCCCTTTGTCCTATTTTTTGAGTTTTGGATTCCTTCGAAGGAGTTTGCACCATGAAGTTCTTTATCGATACTGCCAATCTGGACGAGATCGCCGAGGCCAAGAGCTGGGGCTGCCTGGCCGGTGTTACCACCAACCCGTCCCTGTACGCCAAGACCGGCGGCAAGCTTGCCGACTTTGAGCCGCATATGCTCAAGATTGCCGAGCTCTGCGAGGGCCTGCCCGTTTCCGCCGAGTCTACCGCTACCACTGCCGAGGGTATGATCGAGGAGGGCAAGCGCCTTGCCGCCCTCGCCCCCAACATCGTGGTCAAGCTTCCCGTGTGCGAGGCCGGCCTTGCCGCCTGCCGTGCACTGGCCGATGCTGGCGTGCGCGTCAACATGACGCTCGTCTTCTCGCCGACGCAGGCCCTTATGGCCGCCAATGCCGGTGCTCGCTACATCAGCCCGTTTGTCGGTCGTTTCGATGACATCGCCGAGGACGGTATCTCGCAGCTCGACAACGTCGTGACCTGCATTAAGAACTACGACTGGACGGGCAAGAACGTCGACGACACCGTCGAGATCATCACCGCCTCGGTTCGTACGCCCAACCACGTGACCCAGGCCGCGCTACTCGGTGCCGATATTGCGACCGTGCCCATGGCCGCTCTCAAGAAGTGCCTGCATCATCCGCTGACCGACCAGGGCCTCGCCTCTTTTGAGGCTGACTGGCAGAAGGTCGTCGCTCAGGCTTAACGAGTGGATTGCCCCGGCATCGCGTCATCCGGTGCCGGGGTTGTTCTCAAGAGAGGAATTCGTATGACCAACCAGGAGCTGGCGAAGGTCGCCAATGAGGTCAGGAAGGGTGTCGTGACTGCGGTTCACGCGGCCAAGTCGGGACACCCGGGTGGATCGCTCGGTGCTGCCGACATCATGACGTATCTGTACTTTGAGGAAATGAATATCGATCCTGCCGACCCTCACAAGGCCGATCGCGATCGCTTTGTGCTCTCCAAGGGTCACGCGGCGCCGGGCCTGTATTCGGTGTTGGCAAATCGCGGCTATTTTCCCGTCGAAGAGCTCGAGACGCTCCGTCATATTGGCAGCCGACTGCAGGGCCATCCCAACATGAACGACGCCCCTGGCATCGATATGTCCACCGGATCGCTCGGTCAGGGCATCTCTGCTGCAGTTGGAATGGCGCTTGCCGCTAAGCACTGGGGCGACGGCTACCGTGTCTACACGTTGCTGGGCGACGGTGAGTGCGAGGAAGGCCAGGTGTGGGAGGCGGCCATGTTCGCCGGCAACCATGCGCTCGACAATCTTGTTGCCGTCGTCGACCACAACGGCTTGCAGATTGACGGCACGATCGATGAAGTCAACTCGGCCATGCCGCTCGCTGACAAGTTCCGCGCCTTTAAGTGGCATGTGATCGAGCTCGCCGACGGTAACGACATGGCGCAGATTGCCGCCGCCTTTGCCGAGGCCCGCAAAGTGAGCGACTCGCCCGTGGCCATTATCGCCGAGACGGTGAAGGGCAAGGGCGTCTCCTTTATGGAAAACCAGGTGGGCTGGCACGGCAAGGCACCCAACGATGAACAGTTTGAGCAGGCCATGGCCGAGCTCGCAGCAGCAGGGGAGGAGCTCTAATGGCAGACGTCAAGAAAGTCGCCACGCGCGTTAGCTATGGCGAGGCACTTGTCGAGCTGGGCAATGAGCGCGATGACTTTGTGGTTCTCGATGCCGACCTGGCCGCCGCCACGCAGACCGGTAAGTTTAAGGCTGCGCACCCTGAGCGCTTCTACGACGCCGGCATTGCCGAGAGCAACCTGATGGGTCTTGCCGCCGGCATCGCGACCACGGGCCGCGTTGCTTTTGCGAGCACCTTTGCGATGTTTGCCGCCGGTCGCGCCTACGAGCAGGTCCGCAATTCCATCGGCTACCCGCACCTCAACGTCAAGATTGGCGCTACTCATGCCGGCATTTCGGTGGGCGAGGACGGCGCCACGCACCAGTGCTGCGAGGATATCGCCCTGATGCGCTCCATCCCCGGCATGGTGGTCATCAGCCCGGCCGATGATGTCGAGGCTCGTGCCTGTGTGCGCGCCGCCTATGAGTTTGAGGGCCCGGTTTACATGCGCTTCGGCCGCCTGGCAACACCGGTCATCAACGACTGCGAGGACTATGAGTTCAAGATTGGTCGCGGCGTGGTCGTGCGCGAGGGGTCCGATGTGACCATCATCGCTTGTGGCCTTATGGTCGCCGAGGCGCTTGAGGCTGCCGAGGCGCTCGCTGCCGATGGCATCGATGCCGAGGTCATCAACATGCATACGATCAAGCCGCTCGACGAACGCCTGGTTGTAGCCAGCGCCAAGAAGACCGGTCGCGTGGTCACTGCCGAGGAGCATTCGATTATCGGCGGTCTTGGCGAGGCCGTTGCCTCGGTGCTAGCGGAGCAGTATCCGGTGCCGATGCGTCGCGTCGGCGTGCGCGATGTGTATGGCGAGTCCGGCCCTGCGGTCGATTTGCTGCACAAGTACGGTTTGGACGCCGACGGCATCGAAGCTGCGGTCAGGTCTGTGTTGTAAGGAAGGTTTCCATGGGATTTGTATCTGCCAACCAAGTGACGATAGGGTATACCGCCGCCTCGCGCGAGGATGCCCTGCATTATTTGTCCGATCAGGCCGTCGAGCTCGGCTTTGCTGACGACGCATCTGCCGTAGAGACTGCCTTCATGGCTCGCGAGAACGAGGCCGAGACTGGCCTTGTCGCCGGTTTTGCCGTTCCACATGCCAAAAGCGATGCTATCCACACGCCGGGCGTTGCCGTGCTTAAGCTGGTCGAGCCCGTTGAATGGCCGAGCTTCGATGGTGTGCCCGTCGATGTTGCGCTCGCGCTGTACGTGCCTGCCGGCGAGGCAGGAACCACGCACCTGCGCTTGCTCTCCAAGGCTGCCGTGATGCTGATGGACGCCGGCTTCCGTGACAAGGTGCGCGCGAGCACCAATCCCGTTGAGATTGCGGAGCTCATCAATAGCGGACTCGAAGACTAGAACGGTCATCCCGTTCAATCAATTGATCCTTCTCCAAGGAAAAGGGCCGCGACGCCGTATGGGTGTCACGGCCCTATTTGCGTTTCCCCAGATAAAACCTGCCAAAATAAACCTGTCCCTTTTTGGCAGGTTACTGATTCATGGCACCGTGGATGTAGGGGGTGACCTCAGGGGAGATATGGTCGCAGCCCAGCTCGCGCAGCGCGGACTCGATAACGGCGGGCAGCGGGGTCTTGCCCTTGTCGTCGACGGCGGCACCGCCGAGGGTGGCAATCTTGGCGACATCTGCGGGTGCGGCCTCGATATGCATGCAGCCGCCGACCAGGCGCGCGCGTACCTGTGCCAGATCAAGATCGTGCAGGTAATCCTCGCAGGCGCGAATCAGGGAGACCTTCTCGCGCGTAAGCTCCTCGCCCGTGGGGACGCGCGTGGCAAGACATGCTCCCGCCGGCAGGTTCCAAACGGGATAACCCCATGCGCGCAGCAGCTCGCGCTCTTCGTCCTTGGTAAAGCCGACCTCCATAAGGGGTGAGCGTACGCCGAGCTCTTCTGCCGCACGCATGCCGGGGCGGTAGTCACCGCGATCGCTTGCATTGCTGCCATCGATGACGGTGGGAAAGCCGAGCGACTTGGCGTGGTTGACGATGGCGGTAAAGCCAGCGTGCTTGCAGTGGTAGCAGCGATTGGCATCGTTGCAGGCTACTTGGGGGAGCTGCAACTGATCGACCGAAAGATTGAGCACGGGGAGCTTAAAATGCGCCCCTTCATTGGCTTGTCCATCAACGGACTGCTCAAACGAAGCCTGCTCGGGCGTGCCGATGAGCGGCGTGGTGAGATGGACGAGGAGGGTATTGGTAGGCATGATGCGGGCGCATACGGCGGCCAAAAAGCTGCTGTCAACGCCGCCGGAAAACCCGATAGCCACGCGCCCGTATGCCAAAAGCAGCTGTTCGAGCGCCGATAGCTTGTCTTGAAGCTCCTCTGCGGGTGCCGTGGTGTCTAAAATCATGAAACGTTCCTTATCGTTGAGTACTCGATCGAAAACTATAATCCTAATGCGTTACTTGCCATAAGACTTCTATCTGTGTAACGAAAGTGCAATATGGTATATACGTTATATACAAGTTGCCAAATGCGGTAGAGTTGCAGCAACGCGACAGCGAGAGTCGATGGGGGACCGATATGATCAAGGCTGTTATTTTTGACATGGATGGAACGCTGGTCGATACCGAGCGTTTGGGGATTAAGGCCTGGAAGGCAGGCGCCGCTGAGCTTGGGCTCGCGATTGATGATGCGCTGATCCATCAGTTTATCGGCCGCACGCTGCCCGATGTTATGGACATCCTTGATGAGCATTACGGCAGCCATGAAACCACCGAGGCGATCTATCGTCGCCACAAGGAGATTCGCGACGAGATGGTCAAGACCGAACTGGAACTTAAGGCCGGTGCCGCCGAGTGCCTAGACGAGCTGCTGGCTGCGGGCTATCACGTGGGTCTAGCGACGTCGTCGCGCCTCGTTACGGCCGAGCGCAACCTTAAGATGGTCGGTCTTTTTGGCAAGTTTGAAACGGTAACGTGTGGCGAGGACGTCGTGCACGGCAAGCCCGACCCCGAGATGTATCTGCTCGCCTGCGAGCGCGCGGGCTTTGCTCCCGAGGAATGTGCCGTGGTCGAGGATTCGCGCAACGGCTGCGTTTCGGGCATCACGGCCGGATGCCATGTCTTCGCCGTCCCCGATATCGTGCCGCTGCCGCAGGACGTGGTGGATGGCTGCGAGGCCGTGCTCGATACGCTGTTCGACCTGGCGGCGGCAATCAAGACTGTGCGTTAGAAAATTGCGGCGTTGAAACGAGCGATTGCTCACGTTTGCGCTTAAGCAAAAGGGGTCCGGCAATGGTCGGGCCCCTTTTGCTTAAGCGGCGACTTAGCATACTCGCGGGCGTGCTATAGATACGCACCGAGGTTGATGGCCGTGGCGTCGGTCTGGCTGCTTGCCTGGGTGCTGGCGCGTTCCAGCAGGAACGGCCGCACGAGTTCTTGGCGGTTGATGTCCTCGATGGCCGTGACCGCGGTGACGGTGCGCGCGGCAGAGCTGACGTGGATATGCTTGGTCTTTGCCGGGGCCTTGTTCTCGATTTGCTCCATCAGCAGTTGGACACCCTTGCGGCCAATCTCGTAGCCCGGGGGCGCTACCGTAGTGAGCGGGACCGATCCGCTCCAAGCGAGCGGGTTGCCATCGCAGCCTGCTACGCGTACTTGCCCGGGGACAGAGATGCCCTTGTTGACCAGTGCCGAAACGACGCCCGAGGCCAACACATCGGTCAGGCCGACGACAAAATCGGGACGTTCGTCCGCGGGGCGCTCGGCGATTTGGGCACCGATGCCGTAGCCGTCGGCAGCGGTATTCCATTCGCCGGCGTCGATGACTTCGATCTTGATATCGGGGTGCAGGGCGAGCGCCTTATGAATGCCAAGGACGCGCAGGGTGAGTTGCATAAATGCTGCTCGGCCGACGACGACAATATGGTGCGCGCCGCGGGCGATAGCAAGTTCGGCAATGATGCGACCCTGGGCCTCGTTGTCGGCCGCTACGTAGTAGCCGGGCTCGGAGCAATGGATGTCCAGATGGACGATCGGCACGGGCATCTTGGTCATGGCGGGGTGCCAGTCGGGGGATGCCATGGGCTGAACCATGACGCCGGACATCTGGGTGCCCATAAAGTAGCGCAGGTAATGGTCCTCGAGAATATCGTCGTTATCGGCGTTGGCGATGAGCAAGTCGTAGCCGTGCTTGCGGGCCTCGTTGTGGGCGCCGCTGGCGATTTGGAGCGAAAAGCCGTGATCGAGACGGGGGAGCACCAGGCCAAAGGACTTGGTGGCGCCGCCCGCGAGCTGACGGGCGCTTTGGTTGGGCAGGTAGCCAAGGCGATTGATGGTCTCGTTGATGAGCTTGAGGGTCTCGGGGCGCAGCTTTTCGGGGTGGTTGAGCGCGTTGGAAACCGTGCCCAACGAAACCCCGGCCTCGCGCGCGACGTCGCTGATTTTTACCTTTGCCATAGCGGCCCCTTTGATGCGTTTCAAGTACAAGCCAGATTGTAGCATCCCAAACCTACCAAAAAGGGACAGGTTTATTTTGGCAGGTTTTATCTGGGCAAACGCTATTGCCAGCGCGACCACCACGAAGGGGGCAGGCACCTTTGTGGTGGTTTGGACCGGCTGGACGTGTGTGCATCGAGTGGTATCTAAGTTGAGATACCACTTCTGGTATATCAGCTTGCGTTTGCGTGAGTACAATACTCGAACGTTATACGTCTCAGCGCCCCCTGTGCGTGGACGTCTTGCAGTCACGCGAACGAAGGGATTTATCCTATGTGCGGAATCGTCGGCTACACCGGCTCTGATATTGCAAAGAACATCCTGGTCACGGGCCTCAAGCGTATGGAGTATCGCGGCTATGACTCCTCGGGCGTCGCGCTCGAGATGGGCGAGGGCGCCGCGGCGCACCTCGACGTCATCCGCCGCGTGGGCAAGGTCGCGGGTCTAGAGAGCGAGCTTTCCAACATCGACAGCGACGCTACCTGCGGTATCGGCCATACCCGTTGGGCCACCCACGGCAAGCCCTCCGTCGTTAACGCTCACCCCCACACCAGCTGCGACGGTCGTATCGCCATCGTCCACAACGGCATCATCGAGAACTTCGCCGAGCTGCGCGAAGAGCTGGAGGGCCGCGGCCACCACTTTAAGAGCGAGACCGATACCGAGGTCTTCGCGCATCTGATCGAAGAGGCTTATGCCGAGACGCACGACCTGATGGCCTCCGTGCGCGAGGCTTGCACCCACGTGGTCGGTGCCTATGGTCTGGCCGCCGTGTGCGCTGACGAGCCCGGCGTGATCGCCGTGGCCCGCAAGGATTCCCCGATCGTGGTCGGCGTGGGCGAGACCGGCGCCTATGTCGCCTCCGATGTCATCGCGCTCATCGACGCCACCCGCGATGTCGTGGTGCTCGAGGACGGTCAGTTTGCCAAGCTCACGCCCACAGGCGTCGAGTACACCGACGAGGCCGGCAACGTTATCGAGCCCAAGGTCACCTACATCGACTGGGACCTGGACATGGCAGAAAAGGGCGGTTATCCCGACTTTATGCTCAAGGAGATTCACGAGCAGCCGCGCGTCGTGCGCGACACGCTGGTTGGTCGTATGACGCCGGCCGGCGAGCTCGACATCGACGAGCTGGGCCTTTCGCTCGAGGAACTCAACGACATCGACCGCGTCTACGTGATCGCTTGCGGCACCAGCTATCATGCTGGCCTCATTGCCAAGAATCTCATTGAGGGCTGGGCTCGCATCCCCACCGAGGTGGAGGCGGCCAGCGAGTTCCGCTATCGCAACCCCATCATTACGCCGACGACGCTTGTCGTTGCCGTGTCCCAGTCGGGCGAGACGGCCGATACCCTTGCCGCCATTCGCGACGCGCGCATCAAGGGTGCCAAGGTCTTCGGCATCACCAACGTGGTGGGCAGCCCCGTGGCGCGTGAGAGCGACGGCGTCATCTACACCAAGGCCAACAAGGAGATCGCGGTCGCCTCGACCAAGAGCTTCATCGGCCAGGTCGTGAGCCTTACGCTTTTGGCCCTGCTGCTGGCGCAGGTCAAGTACCGCTTGACCACCAAGCAGGCGCGCATGCTGTTCCGCGAGCTTTCCGATACGGCCGAGCAGATCCAGTGGATTTTGGATACCCAAACCGAGGCCGTTCATGAGGCTGCCCTGCTGTGCAAGGACGCGCAGTCGGCGCTGTTCGTGGGCCGTGGCATGGGTGCCGCTATTTCCTACGAGGGTGCGCTCAAGCTCAAGGAAGTCAGCTACCTGCACGCCGAGGCATATGCCGCCGGTGAGATGAAGCATGGCCCCATTGCCCTGATCGACCCGGGCTTCCCTGTCATCGCCGTGGCCACCAAGAGTGCCACCTACGACAAGACCGTGTCGAACCTTATGGAGTGCAAGGCGCGCGGCGCCAAGGTCATCGTCGTTGCCACCGAGGGCGACGAGGAGATCAACAAAATCGCCGACTGCATTATCCGCGTGCCAGCAGTCCGCGACGTGTTCAGCCCCATCACGGCGAGCGTCCCGCTGCAGCTGCTCGCCCGCGAGGTCGCCATCCTGCGCGGCTGCGACGTCGACCAGCCCCGCAACCTGGCAAAGAGCGTTACCGTGGAGTAGTTGGTTCCGCCATTCTGGCGACCAAGGCCCGGCTCCGTTGCAGCGGAGCCGGGCCTTGTTTCATTTGCCCAGATAAAACCTGCCAAAATGAACCTGTCCCTTTTTGGCAGGTTAGCGGAGCTTGCTGGTCTCGAAGTACTCGGGGAACTGGTCCAGAACCTCGGTTTGGTTGCGGAACATCATGTGCAGGTGCTTGCTGACCAAAAAGCTCGCTTCGATGGGGTCGCGACCGGCGATAGCGCGGCGAATCTGCTTGTGCTCGTTCACGATGTCCTGATTGTCGAGAACCTGCGTGGCGGCGCGCAACCAGCGGAAGCGCTCCAGGTCGGCATTGGTCTCTTCGAGCCACGACCACACGGTGCTGCGACATGCGATGCTAAAAATCATGTGATGCATGAGGTTGTCGCTCAAAAAGAAGCCGATGCGATCCTCCTCGGCCATGGCCTTTTCCTGCAGCACGATGGCGCGGTCGAAGTAGCGCAGTTTTGATATGCGCTCTTTGAGCATATTCACTTGTCGGGTGTTAGCATCGCTGTCCTCAAACAGGTTGATGTCCATGGTCAGCGGCACGGTCTTCATCTTCTTCTTGCGGTCGGCAGAGATTTGTGCATACTCGGAAGTACCCTTGATTGGACGCACGCCAGAGATTCTCTTGGCGACGTACTTCCAGCCCGTGACATCTTTCAACGAAAGAGGCTCCCCGGCAAGCACCTGTACTGCTGTCGAGAGCAAGAGAGCACACGCGATAAAAATGCTTTTCATCTTGTTCTTTAAATCTGTTCGAGTTTGGGTGGAGGCTTTCCGGCCTACCACTTGTTCATATTTTCTTTCCCGTGATGGGTTTCGTTTTGCCACCAGTTCCCGACAAAGCGGGGCCTTTAGTTATTTTCCGCAAAGGTAGGGATAATTATCTAAACTTGCAAAATATTTAGGAAATATTAGCGCAAGCCGCTATATGGTAACGAGCACACCTTGAGCCCAAACCATGTATCATGGGTCGAAAGCTCGTCAAAAGAGGGAGAAACGACTATTTGCCGACCTTAAACTGACTGAAATCAGTCATTTCAATCAGCTCCAAATAGGACGAATGGGGATGATGGCGCATATAGTGCTCGATGGCGCAGACATACTTCGTCTTGTAGAAGCGGGTGCCCATCAGCTGGTTGACCACCCATTGGAGCTTGGCCATGTGGAGGTCGCGCTCGATCTGCGGGCGCATCTCAAACTTGTCAATCTGAAACTCGCTCAGCAAGAAGAAGGTGAGGCAGTCTGGCAGGATGTTCTGGCGGTTCATCTGGCGGCGTTGCTGCTCCGAG
>OHVB01000368.1_pt1 | contig 17130 bp, 12 predicted proteins | sample 1579331 | NCBI WGS metagenome assembly OHVB01 (sample SAMEA3882503, study PRJEB24775) | human gut metagenome | biome: human-associated habitat; feature: intestine environment; material: feces | place: Netherlands | collected 2009/2010
CATTTCACTGTACTCTTTCTCCCCGTACAGTGACAACTTTTTTCAGTTCAAGTCAGACACCTTTTATGTGCCCCAATCCTGTTTTTGCTATGGTGCAGGTTGCCGGTAAGATGAACCTAAGGACGTCATTCCGCGCGGATGGCGTCGGCGGGGTTGGAGTGGGCGGCGTGAAGGGTCTGGAAGAAGATCGAGACGACTGCGATGAGGAGCGAGACGGCTCCGGAGGCGATGAATATCCACGGGCTCAGACCGATCCGGTACGAGAAGCTTTCCAGCCACTTGTCCATAATGAACCAGGAGAGCGGCACGGCGAATATGAACGACACCAGAAGCGGGGCGCAGAACTTCGTCAGGAGCAGGGACAGAACCTCGTTCGTTGTGCTGCCCATAATGCGGCGCACACCGATTTCCTTTTTCCGCTGCCTGATGAAGAACAGCGACATCCCGATGAAGCCGAGAATGGAGATGAGGACGGCCACGCCAGTGAATATGCCTACGACCCTCATCGTGTTCTTTTCCTCCGTGAGCGAGGCCTTGACGGTGCTCTCGATGCTCTGCACTTTCCAGTCAATGTCTTCGGTAGAACCGTCAACCTCTTTGACCAGGTCGCACAGTTTCTTCCACGCCAGCGGATCACCGTTTGTCTTGACCATGAAGTTAGGATCCTCGATCTCATCCGTGTCCTTGACCGTGATCATGAACGGCTGATAAGGGTCAAGGATGTTTGTCATGTGAAAGTTGGAGAACACGCCGGCGACCTGCGTCACGCTTCCGTCGCCCCATGTCACCTCTGATTCTCCATCCCCCAGGCTCAGTTTTCCGGCGAGCTCTTCATTGATATATTTCACATCGCCTGAAAGATGGTTGTCCTTGACTAGATTGATGCCCATTATGTCGATGAACTCCTTGTCCCAAGTTGTGAGATAGACCAGAAGATTATTGTTGTCCTTGTCTTTATGGGTGCTCATCGAACGGTAGTTCCCGTCAAGGGATGTACCTGAGAACGAGCCTATTTCCTGGACGAAAGGCTGACTTTTCAAGGCGTTCCGCATAACCTCGGGGTTGTCGGAACTGACGCGGAAGATGTTTTCCGTGTTGTAGCCCAGCGGAGCTTTGACCAGATGGCTCATCTGGAGCAGGATGGTGAGCGTCGCGGCCATCATCGTCATCGTGATCACGTTCTGGAGGATTATGAATATCCTGCTGAGCACCATCTTGGAATGGTAGCGGAACGAACCCTTGACAACATCAATAGGCTTGTACTTTGACAGCGAGATGGTCGGCATTATTCCTGAGATGATTCCTGTCAGGACAATGAACAGAAGGCTGACCGAGACTGTGGAGAAGTTTATGTCCTTGAGGATGTCTATCTTCCCTTTGAAGAGTACGGCCACCTTGTCCTCAAGCAACAGGGCCAACGCCCCGCCGATGATGAACGAGATGAACACCATCAATGTGGATTCCCCGATCAGCTCCAAGGATATTCCCAAACCATCACTCCCGAGAAGCCTTCGGGTGGCCATTTCCTTTGCCCTGAAGCCTGTGTTGGCGACCGTAAGGTTTATGTAGTTGGTGACGGCGAACATCAGTATTGCCAGAACAACGGCCAGCAATATTCCTAAAAGGCTCTTGTCGCCGGTCTGAAGGCCCGCGCCAGTATTTTGTGGCGCGAACATCAGGTCGTCAAGCGGGATGATGGCGGCCTTTGTGTTGCCGTAGAAATTGAACACTGGAATGCTCTCAATGCAGTAGGAGGTCAGGTCTTCAATCTTATCTTCGAGGCTCGCCCCTGGTCTCAGCATCAGGAATGACAATGTGGAGCCTAACGGCCCGCTGGCCATCAGGTCGTTGCGGAGTCTGTAGCCGAGGACCTGCGGTGCGCGTTCGAAATTGGCGATGACCGCCGTCTCGTTCAGGAACACTGTCTTGTCCAAATCCTTGATGACCCCTGAGACAGTGTAAACAAGCGAGCTGTCGTATGGGTCGCCGTTGTCGTCACTTACGAAGACATAACGTGTCCCTTCGATTTGAAGCGGCTGGCCAAGAGCGTTGCCGTCAGGGAACAATGCCTTGGCAAGAGACTCTGTGACAACGCATTTCTCAGGGCTGTCCAGAGCGGTCTCACGGTCTCCGTCAATCATCTTGAAATCAAAGAATCTGAAGAAATTGGAGTCCGCGAGCATTATGTTGCCGGCGTTGTCCCCCTGTGCTTCCTCATAGACTCTGTCCTCGTGCTTGATCTTTCCGTTGTGCATATAGACGCAGCACACATCTTCCACCTCCGGGTACCTGTCCTTGAGCGAGTGGGCGCAGTCCGGCCATGACATGAGTGAGTTCCCGTTCTCTGTGCCAAGCACGTATATCCTCTCGTGGTTCTTGTGCCATTTGTCGATGCTGAACTGCCGGTAGGTGTAGTCCCCGATCAGTATCACAAACATCAGTGACAGCGCAAGCCCCACCACATTGATCACCGCATAGAGCGGATTGTTCTTCAAAAACCTAAAGAAATATTTCATTGCCTCAAATTTTTTACCAACCTATTTTTAAACGCTTACTAATAACGGTTTTCACTAACCTTCACCGAAAGTCGTTTCAACAGGCTCAGCGGCCCTTGTCCGGCATGTTCACCAACCGTGGTTCAACGATCTCACCAACAATCAACAAATTCAACGTGCAATGTGTTGGTCACGATAACTGTCACCAGCTTGTCTTCCAGGAGATCGTTGAGTTTGTCGAAACGACCATCCGCAAAAACCGTCATTTGGCCAATCCATTACCATGCCAAAAGATTCAAGTGATTGTCATTCAGGGATATTCTTATTTTATGAATATGCAAAAGTGTAAAGAATCTTTACACTTACTGTAAAGATTCTTTACACATTCCTCCGGTCGCTTCAAGTCATATAAGGGACTGATCCTGTTGAAGTGACCAACGTTTCGACAAACTCAGCGACCGGAAAGTCAAGTTCAGCGACCAATTGATTGCCTTCCCTTAGAATGGTTTTCCGTGCGTGAAAGCGTCCTTCCGGCGCACCGGCCGTCATATTCATCGGTCTCGTGAGCAAAAGTGACTTTCTGGCGCACGGGAGAGCCTGTCGAGGTCGCCTCGTGAGCAGGAAGGCCAGTTCTGCGCACGGGATGGCCTGTCGAGGTCGCCTCGGGAGCGAAGATCGGATTTCCGCACACGAGGGTTTCGGATTCTGGGGCTTATAAATTAAAGTCTCACAGAGTGTCAGTGTTATGCGCTTTGGCCGCAACTTGTTCATTTTCTGTTTTGCGGATATGGTAAAAAACTGTAACTTTACGGCCGGAAACAGTTTTGGTTTATGGAAAAATGTATCATCGCGGCGGTTGCCGACAACGGGGCGATAGGGAAAGACAACGACCTGCTCTGGCATATTGCCGAAGACATGAAATATTTCAGGCGCACGACCACCGGCAATCCGGTGGTTATGGGCTACAGGACATTCCTTTCGATAGGAAGGCCGCTCCCTAAAAGGGATAACATTGTGATTTCCACACGGTCTTGGAATGATGTTCCGGAAGGTGTGAAGGTGGCCGGAAACCTTGAGGATGCATATTCATTGGTGGAAAAGGCTGCCAAATCGAAGGTAAACGATGCTGCCGTAGATGTCGAAGTGTCAGAAAAAGAGGTGGCTGGCTCTGCTGATGGCGGTCGGGAAACAGAGCCGGGGCGCATCTTCATCATGGGCGGTGGTGAAACCTACCGCAAGGCGCTTCCGACGGCGGACAAACTTTACATAACGCACGTTCACACCGCGATTGAGGACGCGGACACGTTCTTCCCGGTGATCGATCCGGCGATTTGGATGGTGGAATCGGAAACGCCGTCCGCCACGGATCCGGAAACCGGTTACACTTACGAATTCAAAGTTTACAAAAGACGCTTTCAGGTCACTTCGACAGGCTCGGCGACCATTTGATCGGTCACTGAGCCTGTCGAAGCACCGAAGCGTCAATAGCACATAAATAAAACGACAACCCGGCATCCCCCGCAGGCCGGACGCAAAAAACAAACTTAACGAATATGTCAGACAGAGAAAACTTCGGCAGCCGAGCTGCCGTGATTATGGCCTTCGCCGGCTCCGCCATCGGACTCGGCAACATCTGGAGATTCCCCTATATGGTCGGTGAATATGGAGGCGCGGCCTTCATACTTATCTACATAGTGTGCTCCTTCGTCCTTTCCCTGCCGATCCTGTTCTCGGAATCGGTGATCGGCCGTAAGACCCATCTCAGCACATTCGGCGCGATGAACGCCCTCGCTCCGCATTCCAAATGGAAATGGCTCGGTCTTCTGACGGTCGTCACACCGCTGATCATCCTTTCCTACTACAGCGTGGTGGGCGGATGGGCCATTGAATATCTCGTCAAATCCGCCACTTTCAGTTTCACGCTTGACAAGGCCGAGGCCGTCACCGGGATGTTCGGCGAGTTCGCCTCTTCGGTCTGGGGACCGATAATCTGTTTGTTTATATTCCTGTCACTGACCGCTTTGATTGTCTTTCTGGGAGTCAAAAAGGGAATTGAGAAGTTCAGCAACATCTCGATTCCGATCCTGTTCGTGCTGATTGTCGCCATCGCCATCTATTCGGTCACACTTCCTGGAGCCGGCGAGGGAGTCAAGTATCTTGTCAAGCCGGATTTCTCAAAACTGACCCCAGGGGCATTTTCGGCGGCGTTGGGTCAGAGCTTCTTCTCGCTGTCTCTGGGCGTGGGAACTATGCTGACATATTCATCCTACGTCAGTGAGAAAGAGAATCTTATCGCTTCCGGAGCGGGTACCGCTGTCTCTGACCTGCTGTTTGCGATGCTTGCGGGGGTTGCCATCATGCCGGCAGTGTTCGCAGCCGGAATCGCGCCGTCCGCCGGACCGGGGCTCGTGTTCGAGACCCTTCCTTACATATTCGCGAAGATGGGTGCGGGCGGGCAGATCGTGAGTAGCCTTGTGGCGATTCTGTTTTTCCTGACCATCCTTGTCGCCGCGCTTACATCGTCCATCTCCATTCTTGAGGTTGGGGTTGCCTATCTCGTTGAGGAGAAGGGTGTTTCGAGGCACAAGGCTACTGTTGCGCTGTTCTTCGCCACTTTTGTGGTCGGGATACTCTGCTCGCTGTCGTTCGGCCTCCTCTCCGATGTAAGGATTCTGGGAGAAAGCATTTTCAATTTCTGTGACAAGATGTGCTCCAATTACCTGATGACGCTCGGAGCCTTCCTGTTCTCTGTCTTTGTGGGCTGGAAGATGGACAAGAAAACCGTCCGTGACGAGCTCACGAACGGTGGTTCCCTCAAGTTGAACAACAAGTTGTTTCCTGTTGTCTATTTCCTCATCAGGTATGTCGCTCCGGTGACCATCGCTGTGATTTTCATCACCGGCCTGGTCGGTTAGTACCCTAAGCGCACACTCCTATTTGATCCTGAACCTGTAGATCTGCCCGTCGCGTGGCTGTCTGCTGACGTGCATCACCATGTAAAGCCATTTCCCTTTGACGGCCACGCCCTCCGGCTCATGATGCAGGTCGTTCAGGTTGACGGTTTTTACCAAAGTCTTTGTGTTCATGTCCACAACGTGAAGCAATCTGTCGTGAGGCGGGTAGCCGTCTCCAAGGTAGGCATAATGCCCGCCAAGGACACTGCCCTGATATATTTTTATGCCAGGTACATAGAACTCATCCAGCACATCGTCCTGTGTAAGAAGAACCTCACCGTTTTCATCAGAGTCCTTCAAAGTCGGAAGCCTGAATTTCTTGACCAGTTTCCGCATCTCGCCGCTGGATCCGTAGGTGTAGATGATCTTGTTCTTCCTGTCTATGAACCAGTCGAACGATCCTGTGTAGCCTTCTCCAGTGTGAAAAAGTTTCTGCACGATCCTGCTGCCATCCAATGTGATGTCCGTGACGTAACAGCAATGATCTCCCTTGCATCCGGAGATGTAAAGCAACGGGAACCTGGATCCTTTCTCAACTCCGAAAGATGCGTTGTTGCAGTGAGAGGTGTTTCCATCCAACTTGAAAGTGGAGACGAACCTATTCTTTTTTATGTCGATGATGACACATTGTCCCTTGTCGTGGAGCACGAATCCGTACTTTCCCCAGATCGCCAATCCCTGCGTGGAACCTTTAACCTTGACATTCTCCGGTGTGATCTGTCCGAGATCGCACACAAATTCCGGCTTCAGTTCAGGCCCCTTGTAATCCTGTGCCGAAGTCACCAATCCAAAAGTCAGCGCCACCGTCAGCGCCGTGAAAAAAATCCTTAACATATTCTGAATCTCATTAATGAATATTGTAAGCAGCTGTTTTTTTGTTTGTTTGAAGTTTTTTCACCTCAAAGAACATTTCAAACAATCCAGAACAGCTTCTAAAGTTACATCATTCTTTTCTGACCGCAAATAGGCATCGCAAATATTTCTGACCATTCGTCACGTTCGAAGACTTCGCCCGATTCGAGATCTGTCGTAAGTTCATAGGCGATGCTCGTTGAGGCCGACAGAATTATCCGGTTCCGCATGTCGGACTGATTGCAAAAACAACTATCTTTGTAGAATTAAGTAAGCGTTAAAAAAACAAGTTGGTAAAGATTTGGCAGTATTTTCGAGGATGGATGTCTTTGTGAGGAAGGAGGAGTGTGCCGGTGGCACAAGACTGATGAGGAAAGACATATAGACCGAAAAGACAATCAAAGATCACCAAGTTATTTTTTAAGGATTACTAAGAGACTCAATGGCATGATGAAACGGGTTCTGATAATCACATACTATTGGCCGCCGTCCGGGGGATCCGGGGTGCAACGATGGGTCAAATTCGCGAAATATCTTCCGGCTGTGGGATGGCAACCGGTCATTTATACACCTGAGAATCCTGAACTGACGACGATTGACAAGACTCTGGCGGCGGAGATTCCGCCTGAGGCCGAGGTTGTCAAAAGCCATATATTCGAGCCTTATGGTATTTACCGTAAGCTGATGGGGAAAGGGAGTTCCACTGATCTCAAGACCTTGACGGCGGCCAACGCAGGAAATGATGAGGTCAATCCGATCAACGGGCAGAGAAAGTCGTGGAAACAGAAACTTTCCTTGTTCATCAGAGGAAACTTCTTCATTCCGGATCCAAGGGTGATGTGGGTGCGTCCGTCCGTCCGTTTCCTGAAGAAATATCTTGAGGATCATCCGGTTGACGCTATTGTTACGACAGGTCCGCCACAGTCAATGCACCTCATCGGACTTCGGCTTTCCAAGGCGACGGGACTTCCATGGGTGGCGGATTTCCGTGATCCGTGGACCAGGATGTTTTATTTCAAGCATCTTGGACTGACTTCATGGTCGGAGAGAAAGCATCATCGTCTGGAGCGGGCGGTTCTGGACGGAGCTACAAAAGTGATCGCAGTCTCCCCATTGGTTCAGGACGAGTTCAAGGCGATGACAAAGACTCCTGTCGAGCTGATCACCAACGGCTACGATGAGGAGGATTTCAATAAGAATGTAGAGCTTGACGAGAACTTCAACATCACCCATACCGGTTTGTTTGCTTCTGACGGCAATCCTGAGACTCTCTGGAAAGTGTTGGCCCAGAAGTGTGAGGAGGATGGTGAATTCAGAAGATCGCTGAGAATCAGGTTGGTGGGGAAGACCGACAAGGAGATCACCGATTCGATCGAGGAGGCCGGGCTTGGGGGCAATCTGAAAGATTTCGGCTATCAGGATCACGAAACGGCTGTCAGGGAGCAACTGAATGCTTCAATCCTGATTCTGCCATTGAGGAAGGAACCTGAATATCGCGCCGTGCTGCCCGGAAAACTTTTTGAATATCTCGCTTCGCGCCGTCCGATTCTGGGAATAGGTCAGACTGACGGTGCGATGGCACGGATTGTCGGCGAGACCGGCTCGGGTGTGGTCTATGACTGGGATGATGAGAAGAAGATCAAGGCATGGGTTGATTTCTGTTGGGAGGAGTTCCGGAATGATGAGCTCAAGGACAATGCTTCTGACATCTCACGATTCACCCGCCGCAACCTGACGGTGAAGCTGGCGGAGCTGCTGAATCAGATAACCGAGAAACAATAATTTGCTTACATATTCAAAGATTATGGACAAGACTTTGATGAAGAAGATTGGAATATATGCCGGGATTGTGCTGTTGTTTTTGGTTCTCGCCTATGGCTTTGTGCCTGAGGTGCTGACCGGCAAGATTGTCAACCAGAGCGACATCACCGGCTACCGAAGCATGTCGCAGGAGGCTGTGGCATGGAACAACGCTCATCCTGACGACCCTACTTACTGGACGGACTCCATGTTCGGCGGGATGCCGACCACTTCGTTCGTTCCTTCCAGCGATGGGGACTGGACACAATCGTTGTACAGTCTTCTGATGAAAGGAAAGAGGCCGGCTAACTGGCTGTTCATCTCCTTGTTGGGAGCCTTTCTGTTGATGCTCTCGTTGGGTGTGGACAAGGTTCTTGCTATTGGAGGGGCTGTCGCCATCACGTATTGCTCGTACAACTTCCAGATCATCCAGGTCGGGCACAACACCAAGATGCAGGCGATCGCGTTCCTGCCTTGGGCGCTTGCGGCTGTGATTTTCACATACCGCTCGGCGCTTAGGCCATGGCTTTGTCCGGCCATTAGGCAGACTCAAGGACCGGACAGCGCGGTCGCCGAGCCTGTCGAAGCGACAAAAGGTTGGAAATCCTGGCTTCCGAAAACCCTGCTCGGAGCCGTCCTGTTCGGTTTCGCCCTGAGTTTCCAGATCAAGGCCAATCACCAGCAGATCACCTACTATCTGGCGATAATGATTGTGATTTATGCGTTGTACGTGTTTTTGAGAATATTTTTGGAAAAAGTCGGCCGCTTCGGCAAGCTCGGTGACCGGCGCGGTGCTTTCGGCCGTTTCTTTGCAGCCAGCGTGTTGCTTCTGGCAGTAGGCCTCGCCGGGATCGGCACCAACACCATCAAACTCGCCCCGCTTTATGAATATACGAAATACACCATGCGTGGCGGTTCCGAACTCTCTCATCCTGAGGGTGGCGAGATCAACAACACCGGCCTCCAGCTGGACTACGCCACGGCCTGGTCCTATGGATGGGAGGAGCTTCCCAACCTGATGATCCCGAACTTCAACGGAGGATCGTCAGCAGGTTCAGTCAATCCGGACAAATCCGAAGTCGTGAGACTGTTCCGTCAGGCCGGACAGGGCAATGCCAACGAAATCGCCAAGTCTCTGCCACTTTACTGGGGACCTCAGCCGTTCACGGCCGGGCCTATGTATATGGGTGCGATAACAGTCTTCTTGTTCGTCCTCGGCCTGTTCCTTTACAAAGGAAAGGAGAAATGGTGGCTGCTGGCCGCCACCATTCTGGCCGTGTTCCTCAGTCTCGGCAACCACATGATGTGGTTCACGAAGCTGTTCTTCGACTACGCTCCGATGTACAGCAAGTTCAGGACGGTGTCCATGGCTTTGATAGTGTTGCAGTTCACCCTGCCGATGCTTGGCTTCATCACCCTTGACCGAATTCTTAAGCAGGAATATTCAAAGAAAGAGTTCTTGAAGGCAGGTTGGATAGCCCTTGCCTTGACGGCAGGATTCTGTCTGCTCTGCGCCATGATTCCAGGCATCGCCGGCTCGTTCTCCGGCAGGGCCGACACCCAGATGCAGGACATCATCGTGGATGCTCTCAAGGCGGACAGAAGGCACATCCTTTCGGTGGACGCATGGTGGTCGATGATTCTGATCGTGGTCACGTTCGGTCTGATCCTCTGGGCCTACAGCATTCCGAAGAACGCTCCGAAGTCCTACGAGAGTGACCCTCACATCGGCAACGCCCGCAGGATGCAGGCGATGGTGGGAATATGTCTTCTCGTGTTTGTGAATATGTTCGCGGTCGGCAAGCGCTACCTCGATTCGGACAGTTTCACGACCCCTCGCCAATTCAACAACCAGTTCACGGCCAGACAGGTGGACAAGCTGATCCTTGAGGACAAGTCTCCATCCTACAGAGTCGTGGATTTGAGCGCTGACATATTCAATGACTCCTTCAACCCTTATTGGCACAAGTGCGTCGGGGGCTACAGTCCGGCGAAACTGCAACGCTATCAGGATCTGATCGACAGGCACATCGTCAAGGAACTTCAGTCGGTGTCGCTCAGCACACGCGGAGCCAAGACCTTAGAGGAATTCCAAGGCGGACTCAGGAATATTCCTGTGCTTTCGGCGCTGAACACCAAGTACTTCATCCTTGGTGCGGAGATGCCGCCTGTTGAAAACCTTGAGGCTTTCGGTCCCGCATGGTTCGTGGATTCGTTCGTTCCCGCTGAGACACCGGACGAGGAGATCGCCTTGATTGATTCCGTGGATCTCAGGCGCACCGCCGTCATCGGAGCGGACTTCGCCGCTGCCAGCGCTGGTTTTGCCAAGACAGCCGTAGCTAATGCCATAGGCAGTTCCGTCAAGGAGTCTGCTGAAGAGCCTGTTGAGGGTTTTGCGGAGAACTTTATTGAAGGTTCTGCTGAGTTGCCTGCCGATGGCCTGGCCACAGACTTCATCCGGATGACCTCCTACGCCCCGAACGAACTCCATTATCATTACAACGCATCCGCGGCCCGAACGGCCATATTCAGTGAGATTTATTACCCGGACGGCTGGACCGCCACTGTTGACGGCGCTCCTCTGGACCTGTTCCGTGCCGACTGGATCTTCCGCGCCGCCAACCTCCCGGCCGGAGAGCACGACATCGTGATGCGTTTTGAGCCGAAGGCCTATTCCATCGGTGCAAAAGCCTCCAGAGCCTCCTCTCTGACTTTGTTCATCCTTCTGGCTCTCTCCCTTGCCGGTCTCATCTTTTCCCGCAGGACCAACTGATTTTGCCGTGATGTTTTAGATGTCCGGGTGTAAGAATAGAATCATGTCAGAGATGTCAAGAAGACTTTTTCTTAAAAGGGTATGACAGGATTGGCCGCGGTAGCGGTCGCTCCGGAACTTGTCTCATGTATGGGTCAGGAAGGTAAAGCTGCTAAAATTTTACAGATGGCTCCATTGGCCGGTAAATATGATGTTGTTGTCGCTGGTGGAGGTCCCGCCGGATTCATCGCCGCGGTGACTGCGGCCAACAGACGGGTGATTGATCATGCTAAGGTGGAGGTCCCGCCGGTTTCATCTTTTCCCGCAGGACCAACTGATTTTGCCGTGGTGTTTTAGATGTCCGGGTGTAAGAATAGAATCATGTCAGAGATATCAAGAAGACTTTTTCTTAAAAGGGTATGACAGGATTGGCCGCGGTAGCGGTCGCTCCGGAACTTGTCTCATGTATGGGTCAGGAAGGTAAAGCTGCTAAAATTTTACAGATGGCTCCATTGGCCGGTAAATATGATGTTGTTGTCGCTGGTGGAGGTCCCGCCGGATTCATCGCCGCGGTGACTGCGGCCAACAGACGGGTGATTGATCATGCCAAGGTGGAGGTTCCGCCGGATTCATCGCTGCGGTGACCGAGGCACGTCAAGGGGCGAGGACAGCCCTCATAGAGCGTTGTGGTTTCCTTGGAGGAATGGCTACCACCGGCTTGTGACACCTGTCAGTGTCTTTGCGAAGGACAACAATCTCGTGATAGGCGGCATCCCATGGGAGTTCGTGCAAAGGCTTGAATCTATGGGCGGCGCTTTCATAGAGTGGCCTAAGGCCAACATTGATTTCGACATAGAACTCTATAAACTTTGCTGTCAGAGAATGGTGCTGGCGGCCGGTGCCGCCGCGGCGCAAAGCATTGCCGAAGGCCGGAATGTGCAAGACCTCGATGTCGAGACCCCTGTGGGCACCGTTCGCAAACTCGGCGCAATCATTCAGGAATATTCTCGTGGCATTTAACTCGCTGATAATAAATCAAAAAGAGCGATGTCCTTGTGCCTGATTCCACACCATGAGATCGCTCTTTTGATTGATCGCCAATTAGTTACCCGCCACTGGCTGATAATGAGTTGGTGGCGGGTAATGTGTTTATTATCATTTAGATAACATGTTGCCTTTGGTGATTCCCTACTAAAGACAAGGGGCTAAATCATTGATAGTCAAACGTAAAGTATCCACGATTAGTGGCCGTGCCTCGTTTGTCGTACAGATTTGGCTTACTGTTCCACGGCTTTTGCGAGGAGGCCGGCGAGGTCGATGAAGGCCTGACCATCCGGACGGGTGGAAAGGGCGGCGGGCTCACCGGAGTCTCCGCCTTCGCGGATGCTCTGGACGATCGGAATCTGGCCGAGGAGAGGAATGCCGTATCTGTCAGCCATTTCCTTGCCGCCATTCTTTCCGAAGATGTAGTACTTGTTCTCGGGAAGCTCTTCTGGAGTGAACCAAGCCATGTTCTCCACGAGGCCAAAGATCTTGCGGTCTATGTTTTTGTTGCGGAACATGTTCACGCCTTTCTCAACATCCGAGAGGGCCACCGGCTGAGGTGTCGTGACGATCAGCGCGCCCTCCATCGGGATGTCGTTGACGAGGGAGATGTGGATGTCACCTGTTCCAGGAGGCATATCGATGAGAAGAAAGTCCAGAATGCCCCAGCGTACTTGCAGGATCATCTGTTTCAACGCGTTGCAGGCCATCGGGCCTCTCCAGATCAGGGCCTGTCCAGGTTCGGCGAAATAGCCGATGGACATCCATTTCACACCGTATTTCTCAATCGGGTGGATCACTTCCTTACCTTCGGCGATCTCCTCGGCTTCTGGTACAAAGCCTTCCGTACCAGTCATCAACGGAACGGATGGGCCATAGACATCGGCGTCGGCGAGTCCGACCTTATAGCCGAGACGGGCCAGGGCAACGGCCAGATTGACGGCCACGGTTGACTTTCCGACCCCACCCTTGCCGGAGGCTATTCCGATGATGTGGCGGACGTTGTTGATTTCCTCAAGTCCGAGATCAAGTCCGGCTTTCTTTTTGGGAGCCACTTCCTTGACCATCGTTTTGACCTCAACCTCTGTCCCTTGCGGAGCGTTGCGGATGATTGTGGCACGGGTGCTTCCGACAAGATATTCAGTGAGAGGGTCACGCCTTTTCGGAAAGGCGAGGGTGACGGTCACCTTGTCGCCGTCGATGGAGACGGAATGAACCATCCCGAGTTCGATGATGCTTTTGCTGCCTTGGGCGGGATGAACCACCTCGGTCAGCATATTCAATATTTCCTGTTCTGTCATATTCTTTGAATATTACCATTTACATTCAACCCCCAGTCGCTTCGCGACAGCCCCTGGGAGGCACGTGGAAAGGATTCCCCGAAACCCCTTCGGTCGCTACTCGCTTCGCGCACGATTCCTCCAACCCCCAGTCGCTCCGCGACAGCCCCAGAGGGGCACGGGGAAAGGATTCCCCGAAAGCCCTTCGGTCGCTACGCTCCGAGTGTTGTGATTTTTTTTTGGGGGTGTGTCATTCTTTACTTTACGATGTTCATTTCCTTTGTGAGGTAGCCGGCGCCGCCGAACTTGTCCACGAGGAAGAGGACGTAGCGGATGTCCACGCAGATGCACCTCTGGAGGTCTGGCTCGAACATCACGTCGCTTGACATTGACTCCCAGTTGCCGTCGAAGGCCAGTCCTATGAGTTCGCCGTCGGCGTTGAGGACAGGGCTTCCGGAGTTGCCGCCGGTGATGTCGTTGGTGGTGAGGAAGCAGCAAGGCAGGTTGCCGTCAGCCATGGCGTAGCGGCCGTAGTCCTTCTTGATGTAGAGCTGCTTGAGCCTGGCCGGAACGTTGAACTCATAGTTGTCCGGATCCTCTTTCTCCATCACACCGTAGATTGTGGAGTAGTACCTGTAGTTGAGAGCGTCTTTCGGGGAATATGACTTCACGGTTCCGTAGGTGAGCCTCATCGTGAAGTTGGCGTCCGGGTACATGGCCTTGCCCTTGCTCCATTCCATCAGACCGGCGGTGTAGGCCTTGGATGCGGCCTTGATGTTGTCTTTTGCCTTCTGACTCTGCTCTCCGCGCAGTTTGACAAAGACATTCACAATGGAAGAGGACAGCTTGTTGACCGGATCGTGTCTGATGGCGGCGATGCCGTCCTTGCCGATGGCTTCGGCGGCCTTTTCGTAGGATGTCAAAACAGTGGTTCTGAACAACTCATCGACGTACTTGTCAATGTCCAGAGTCGCGAAATCCTCTCCAAGATCCGGATAATTCTCCGGCCTTGCCTTCTCTCTGTAGAATTTAAGCAGGGCGGCGGTCTCTTCCTTGTCCAGAGGCGCGTAGTAGTCCTCATAGACAGCCTTCATCGCCTCAAGGCCTTTCGCAGTGGCTGCCGCGGTGTCGGAACCGGCCTTCAGGCTGTTGTGCCAAGCGCCGTTGAACGCGCTGGTGAAATTCATGAGCTCAAGTCTGAAAACAGTCTCGCTCAAGAGCTTGACATCGAAATCCACCTGCTCATTGGTCTTGATTCCGGCGGCGATGTCAGCGATCGCGGTTCCGTAAAGCTCCGAGCGCTTCTTGTTCTTATCGACCCATTTCTGGAAGCGGGCCTCCTTGTCGTGCTCTTTCTCGATGATATTCAAGTCCTTGAACGCCTTCTTCTCACCGATCCACTTCTTCCAGCCGTTCGCCGAGCTCGCATATTTGTTGGCATATTTCAGCCTGATCGAAGGATCCTTCTCCATCCATTTCCACATAATGTCCTGTCGGAGGGTCCTGGCCTCGATGGCTATGTCGTTCAGTGCCATCATATGGTTCAACTGCGCTTCGGTCTGGTATCTTTGCGTGCGGCCAGGGTAGCCCATAATCATCGTGTAGTCTCCCTCGTTGATGCCTCTGAGGGAAATCTTCAGCGACTGTTTCGGAGTGTAAGGGACATTGTCCTCTGAATATTCAGCCGGCTCGTTGTCCTTCCCGGCATATACCCTGAACATCGAGAAGTCGCCCGTGTGGCGCGGCCACATCCAGTTGTCGGTCTCGCCGCCGAACTTTCCGATGGATGCCGGAGGGGCGCCCACGAACCTGATGTCTCTGAATATCTTATAGACGATGACGTAGTGCACGTTGTTGTTATAGAAAGAGGTTACCTCGGCCTCGCAGTTCGGATTCTGCTCCTCCGCAGCCTTGACCAATGCCTCCTTTATGGCTTTCCTTTCCTCGTCTGATTCCGCGCCTTCGATCGCCTCTGTGACATCGCTCATATTCACAAGGAACGTGACGGTTAATCCCGGAGCCGGGATTTCCTCCTTGCTGTTCATTGCCCAGAATCCGTCTTCAAGGTAGTTGTGCTCGTCGGATGAAAGCTGCTGGATGCTGCTGTAGCCGCAGTGGTGGTTGGTCACCAGCAATCCTTTGTCGGAGATCATCTCACCGGTGCAGCCTCCGCCGAAGATGACGATCGCATCCTTTAATGATGAATGGTTCACACTGTAGATCTGGTCGGGAGTGAGCCTGCAACCGAGATCTTTCATCGCTTCCGCATTGAGTTTCTGGAGGAGCGGAAGCATCCACATCCCCTCGTCTGCCATCGCGCTGAACCCTACCATAAGGGCGGTGGCGACGGAACAAATCAATTTCCTCATATCAAATACTTTTAAGTTTGTCCTTACCAACTTATTATTTTCATGTTCCTTAGTAATCATGAGTCCACTTGAAAAAGTGCCATTTGCCACTTTTTACCCCTTACAGATGTATCTGCGAGGCACATGTTTTTTCAAAAACGACTTTTTCAAGTGGACTCAATCATTAAAAAATAACTTGAACAATTTGTATATCTTTATGGTCTATATTTCTTTTCTCATCAGTCATGTGCCACCGGCACACTCCTTCTTCCAAAAGAAATCTATCCTCATAAATCTGGCACAAAATTTAGCTCAACTTATTTTTTTTAACGCTTACTTAATTTATAAAAGTAGCCATTTCCTATGGAAATAACCAACAAAAGTAGCCATTTCCTGCTTAAACTCAAATTTCTGGCTATATTTGCCACTCCAGGCGGTGTAGGAGAGGTTGACCCAACGGTCACTGAGCCTGTCGAAGCGCCGGTCACTTCGACAGGCTCAGCGACCGAAGGAGATCAGACACAAGTGATTGTACACCGGCAAGATTTGATTAATGAATATGTCGAAAGATATACATCTGTTGCCTTTTATGAAATCCGGGCGCATAGAGGCCGGCTGTGACGAGGCCGGCCGAGGTCCGTTGGCGGGTCCTGTCTATGCCGCCGCGGTGATTCTGCCTGCGGATTTCCATCATCCGTTGCTGAACGATTCCAAGAAGATGAGCGAAAAGTCAAGGAATATCCTGAGGCCGATCATTGAGCGTGAGGCGGTTGCGTGGGCTGTGGAAGCTGTCAGCGCGGCGGAGATCGACGAACTGAACATCCTTTGGGCCTCTGTCACCGGGATGCAGCGCGCGGTCAGGCGGCTTGACCCTAAACCGGACTTCCTTTTGATCGACGGCAACCGTTTCAGACCTTTCGATGAATATGGCTTCGGCACGTACAGCACGGTGGTTCACGGCGATGCGACATATTCATCAATCGCGGCGGCATCGGTTCTGGCAAAGACATGGAGGGATGAAAAGATGAGGGAATTGGCAAAGGAGTTTCCTGAATATGGCTGGGACAGCAACATGGGCTATCCGACGAAAGAGCACATCGAGGCGATCAAGAAGTATGGGCTGACACCTTGGCACCGGAGGTCGTTCCATCCCAAGGAGCTGGAACCGACGCTATTCTCCGGCCTTTAGTCCAAGTTCTTTTTCGTAGCGGAGGATGAGCTTGCGGTTCATGCTGATGATCTCGTCTTTGTCCTTTATCTTGTCGTTGAGGCGCTCGATTTCTGTCTTAAGCATGGCGATCTCCTTGATGTAACCATCCTCAAGCACGCGTAACTTCTTGTCATAGCTTTCCTTCACGTCATTCAGACCGACCATCGCCGAGTTTATCGGCTCGAATCCGTTCACAAGTTCCGCCACTGATGTTCCGGTCTTTTCGGCGAACTTCTCTACATGTTCGTTCAGGATTCTGGTCTTCCCTTTCTCCAGTTTCCTGTAGGCATTCAGTGAGATTTCCAGGCGGCGCGCCATCTCGGTCTGTGAGAGGCCGAGTTGACTTGAACTGAAAAAAGTTGTCACTGTACGGGGAGAAAGAGTACAGTGAAATG
>OHVB01000375.1_pt1 | contig 16900 bp, 8 predicted proteins | sample 1579331 | NCBI WGS metagenome assembly OHVB01 (sample SAMEA3882503, study PRJEB24775) | human gut metagenome | biome: human-associated habitat; feature: intestine environment; material: feces | place: Netherlands | collected 2009/2010
ATCCAGAAATGCTCTGGAAAGATTTACGATACTGGTGCTGAACTGGAGAGGCAAGAGTATCGTAAATCTTTCCAGAGCATTTCTGGATACAAACGGTGCACATCAGGAAACAAGCGTAAAGGTGGATGTACCGAAGAAAGAAGATAACTATTTAGAAAAGATTGCAATAGATAAAGTAGAAAAGGATCTGGAGCAGAAGGATGTCAAGGCTGCTATGCTGGATACCCTGCATGACCTCAATGTCTGCAGCCAGAAAGGTCTTGTGGAAATGTTTGATGCCTCCATCGGTGCTGGCAGCGTATTTATGCCATACGGTGGTAAATATCAGCTTACAGAGACTCAGTCCATGGTAGCAAAGGTTCCGGTACAGAATGGTAAAACAGATACTGTAACCATGATGAGCTATGGCTTTGACCCGTATTTATCTTCCTGGAGCCCATATCACGGAGCTGCTTATGCAGTGACAGAATCTGTTGCAAGAATCGTGGCAGCAGGTGGTGATTATAAGAAGATCCGTTTCACCTTCCAGGAATACTTCCGTCGTATGACAGAAGATCCTAAGAGATGGAGCCAGCCGTTCTCCGCACTGCTTGGCGCTTATGCGGCACAGATCGGATTCGGCCTTCCTTCCATCGGCGGTAAGGACAGTATGTCCGGAACCTTCAATGACATTGATGTTCCTCCGACACTGGTGTCCTTCGCAGTGGATGTTGCAAAGGTAAAAGATGTGATCACACCGGAGCTCAAAAAAGCAGGAAGCAAGCTGGTATGGCTCCGTGCACCGAAGGATTCCTATGATCTTCCGGATTACCCGGCTCTTATGGAGCAGTATGATAAATTACACCAGGATATCCAGGCAGGCCGTGTGATCTCCGCATATGCACTTGACCGTCATGGAATCGCTGCTGCAGTCAGCAAGATGGCCTTTGGTAACGGCATGGGTGTAAAGATCGAGCATAACCTTGATCCAAGAGATTTCTTTGCTCCGGCATTCGGCGATATCATCTGTGAGGTTCCGGATGGAAAAGTCGGTGAGCTTGCCATTACCTATACTGTGATCGGTGAGGTTACGGATAATGCGAAGTTCACCTACGGTGATACAGAGATCACTCTGAAAGAGGCGCTTTCCACATGGGAAGGAACTCTGGAGAATGTATTTAAAACAGCAGCAGGAACCGAGGACGTCAAGGCAGATGACGGTTCCCTTTACAAAGCAGACAGCATCTATGTATGCAAACATAAGGTTGCAAAACCGCGTGTATTTATTCCGGTATTCCCTGGAACAAACTGCGAGTATGACAGTACCCGTGCATTTGAGAGAGCAGGCGCCGAGGTAGACGTAAAGGTATTCAAGAACCTTACAGCAGAAGATATCCATGATTCTGTAGAGCTCTTTGAGAAAGCCATCGATCAGGCACAGATGATCATGTTCCCGGGCGGCTTCTCAGCCGGAGATGAGCCGGACGGATCCGCGAAATTCTTTGCTACCGCGTTCCAGAACGAGAAGATCAAGGAGGCAGTTATGAAGCTCCTCAATGAGCGTGACGGTCTTGCTCTTGGTATCTGCAACGGATTCCAGGCACTGATCAAACTGGGATTGGTACCGTACGGTGAGATCTGCGGACAGAAAGAGGATTCTCCGACACTGACCTACAACACCATCGGACGCCACGTATCCAAGATGGTTTACACCAAGGTTGTCAGCAACAAGTCTCCATGGCTTCAGAAAGCACAGCTTGGCGGTGTATACTGTAATCCGGCTTCTCATGGTGAGGGACGTTTTGTCGCAAACGATGAGTGGCTGAAGAAACTCAAGGAAAACGGACAGATCGCAACAGAGTATGTACCGGTAGATGAGACAGGATATGAGGGTGAGTTTAACGTAAACGGCTCTTATATGAACATCGAGGGTATCACAAGCCCGGATGGACGTGTTCTCGGAAAGATGGCACACAGTGAGCGTCGTGACGCAGGCGTTGCTGTCAATATCTACGGAGAGCAGGATATCAAGATTTTTGAATCTGGTGTTGAGTACTTCAGATAATACCAGGGGGAAAAGGTCAAAAAGTCGTTCGTGCTTGCACGATAAGACTTTTGAACTTGGACCCCGCCAAACATGAGGAAGTAGCAATTTACGTAGTAAATTAGCGGATTCCGAATGTTTGAGGATTGCGTGAGCTGCGTGCAGCGGAGCAATCCGGGAGTATCAAGTTATGGGCAATACTTTGCCCATAACATCCTTACAGTGGCAGGGGATTTCAGACCTCCCTGCCACTGTAAAAATACAAAAAAGCATATATTTTTTAAAAAATACAAAAAAGTGAAAAAAACTGTTGACACAAGTCACAAACCATTATATAATAGCAAAGCGAGTTGCGGAACGGAAGAGTTCCTAAGACGAGCAACTGTTATGGGATCTTAGCTCAGCTGGGAGAGCATCTGCCTTACAAGCAGAGGGTCATAGGTTCGAGCCCTATAGGTCCCATGTTACAAAAAGATATGGCGAGATAGCTCAGTTGGCTAGAGCACACGGTTCATACCCGTGGTGTCGAGGGTTCGAATCCCCCTCTCGCTACTTAACAAAAGGTCTGAAGATTCAATTTTATTGGGTTTTCGGACTTTTTTTGTTATAAATTTCCGGCGGTCTGTGGTAAGACCAGATGTAAAAACTTAAGATTGACATTTTACATCGTTTTTTTTATCATAGTAAAAGAATAGACATAACGAATCATTTCGGGAAATGAGGATTGGATAATGAAAAAAAGAATGCTTTTTGTTTTCAACCCCAAAGCAGGAAAAGGAAGAATCAAGACGCATCTGCTGGACATTGTGGATATCTTTAATAAAGGTGGGTACGAAGTGATCATCCGTGCCACACAGGGACCGAAGGATGCTTATGAACAGGTGAAGGAATATGCGGATCAGGTGGATCTGATCGCCTGCAGTGGTGGTGATGGTACACTGGATGAAGTGGTTACTGGAATCGTGGAAGTGGGCAGCCAGACACCCATCGGCTATATCCCGGCAGGAAGCACCAATGATTTTGCCAACAGTCTGTTTATGCCGAAGAGTATGACTGCAGCTGCATCCATGATCATGGAGGAGCAGATATATCACTGTGACATCGGTAAATTTAATAACCAGACATTTGCCTATGTGGCTGCGTTTGGACTGTTTACCAATGTTTCCTATGAGACAGACCAGGATCTGAAAAATATCCTGGGACATGTTGCCTATGTGCTGGAAGGGATGAAGCAGCTTTTTGAGGTGAAATCCTATCATCTGAAAGTAACTTCCGATGAGCTGACCGTAGAGAATGATTTTATCTACGGCATGATCAGTAATTCCAGATCTGTAGGCGGTTTTAAGAACCTCACCGGAAAAAATGTGGATATGAATGACGGACTGTTTGAGGTGACACTGATCACCAATCCGAAGAATCCGCTGGAGCTTCAGGAGATCATGACTGCACTTCTCACCGCAGAAGATAATACAGATCTGATCTATTCTTTCAAATCCGCACATGTTGTGATTGAGTCGGAGGAGGCTGTTCCGTGGACGCTGGACGGAGAATTCGGAGGAGACCAGACCCGTGTGGAGATCGATAATCTTCATGAGGCCATGAACCTTTATCTCACCAGCAGTAAGAAACAGAAAAAAAGCCGGCTGAACCAGAAAATGCAGGAGATCAAGGAGATTACCCAGAAGAGCGAAGAATGATCCGAGTATCCGAAGACAAGGTGATCATACAGAGGTGAAAATGTCTTTCCTCATAAGAAAGACTGGATATACAGGAACGAAAAGGAGGAAGAAATGGGAGATTATATCAACGTAAAGGAAATCTTTGGCTGCGATGTATTTAACGATTCTGTTATGCAGGACCGTTTGCCGAAGAAAGTATACCGCGAACTGAAAAAGACAATAGAAGAGGGTAAGGAGCTGTCCATGGAGATCGCTGATGTGGTTGCACATGAGATGAAGGAATGGGCTATTGAAAAGGGAGCCACACATTACAGCCACTGGTTCCAGCCCCTTACCGGTATAACTGCCGAGAAGCACGACAGCTTTATTACCCGCGACGGTGCGGACGGTGTGCGCATGGAGCTGAGTGCCAAGGAGCTGAACAAGGGCGAGGCCGACGCATCCAGCTTTCCCTCCGGCGGCCTGCGTGCTACCTTCGAGGCCCGGGGCTACACCGCCTGGGATCCTACCTCTTACGCTTTTATCAAGGACAAGGCACTGTGTATCCCCACGGCGTTCTGTTCCTACGGTGGCGAGGCGCTGGATAAAAAAACCCCGCTGCTGCGCTCCATGCAGGCTCTGAACAAGCAGGCCATGCGTGTCCTGAAGCTGTTTGGCAACACGGATGTCAAATGTGTTCGCACCTCTGTCGGCCCCGAGCAGGAGTATTTCCTGGTGGACCGCGCCATGTACCGCAAGCGCAAGGACCTGGTCATTACCGGCCGCACCCTCTTTGGCGCCGCTCCCTGCAAGGGCCAGGAGCTCGAGGAGCACTACTTTGGCGCTATCCGCCCCACCGTCTCGGCCTATATGAAGGATCTGGACGATGAACTGTGGGCGCTTGGCATTCCTGCCAAGACCAAGCACAACGAGGTCGCTCCTTGCCAGCATGAGCTCGCCCCCGTCTATGGCGAGGTCAACGAGGCCATCGACCAGAATCTGGTCATGATGGAGAAGATGAAGCTCATCGCCTCCCGCCACGACTTGGTCTGCCTGCTGCACGAGAAGCCCTTCGAGGGCATCAACGGTTCGGGCAAGCACAACAACTGGTCGCTTGGCACCGAGTCCGAGAACCTGCTCGACCCGGGCGACACCCCGCTCGACAACCTGCAGTTCATCGTCTTCCTCACCGCGGTGATCGAGGCCGTCGATAACTATCAGGAGCTCCTGCGTGCCTCCGTTGCCTCGGCCGGCAACGACCATCGTCTGGGCGCCAACGAGGCTCCTCCGGCGATTATGTCCATCTTCCTGGGCGACCAGCTTACCGAGGTCGTCGAGAAGATCATCGATGGCAAGGCTTCTGTCCATGCTACGCGCGGCGTGCTCGACCTGGGCGCCGATACCCTGCCCAAGCTGATGCAGGATAACACCGACCGCAACCGCACCTCCCCGTTCGCCTTCACCGGCAACAAGTTCGAGTTCCGTGCCTGCGGCTCCGAGCAGAACGTCTCCGACTCCAACCTGGTGCTCGATGCCGCCGTGGCCAAGTCGCTCAAGTCCTTTGCCGACGCACTTGAGGGTACGCCCGAGGATAAGTTCCAGGACGCCGCGCTCGAGTACTGCAAGAAGGTGCTGACCGATCACCAGCGCATCCTCTTTTCCGGCGATGGTTACTCCGACGAGTGGCCCGTCGAGGCCGAGAAGCGCGGCCTTGCCAACAACAAGACCACGGCCGACGCCCTGCCCGCCTTTGTTTCCGATAAGGCCATCGCGCTCTTTGAGGAGACGGGTGTCCTGACCAAGGCCGAGGCCCAGTGCCGCTACGACTGCAAGCTCGAGAAGTACAACAAGCTCATGAACATCGAGGCCACCACGATGGTTCGCGAGGCGCGTCGTACCTATCGCCCGGTCATTACCGCCTATGCCACCAAGGTCGCTAAGGGCCTTGAGACTATTCGTGCCGCCGGTGCTGAGGCCGCCATGCAGTGCGAGCAGAACACGCTCAACAAGCTTTGCAACGGCATCACCACCATCAACGACTCCATCAAGGCGCTCGACGCCGTGCATCAGAAGGCCGAGGGCCTCGATGGTCAGGAGCAGGCCAACGTCTACGCGCACGAGGTCGTTCCCGCTATGGATGCGCTGCGTGCTGCCGTGGATGCCATGGAGGAGATCGTGGCCGCCGACTACTGGCCGGTCCCGACCTACGACGACATCCTGTTCTACGTGTAGAGCGTAACTGACATATCGTCACGGTATTGAGCCGGGGTCCGCATCATGCGGGCCCCGGTTTTTGTTTGCGAAGGACGCTTTGAAGCCCGTTTTGCCGCCGATTCGCCTAGGTATAAAGGGTTGTGGGCAAAAAACGTCAAATATGAGTACTGTCACAAGTCCTGTAGCATTATTTATTTGCAAAATATGCAGTGTTACGCAACATATGTCCAAGTACTTAGCCGATAAACGTCTGCAATTCTTCCGCCGTAGGACACCTGACGTCTAAATCGATTTCTGAAGGCATGAAATCGCTGTTACTAAATCGGTAACAGTACTCATATTTGCCATTTTTTGCCCATGGTCCATCGGAAGATGCCGGGATCCGCACCCTGCCGGGTCCGAATCCCGGCATATCGGTAGCAAAAAGCCCGCTACCGAATTGGTAACGGGCTTCACATTTCAAATGGTGCCCCCAGCGGGATTCGAACCCGCGATATCCACCTTGAAAGGGTGGCGTCCTTGGCCGCTAGACGATGGGGACAGCGGGAAAGAGTATAGCAGACTTTTTTAGCCGTTCACATATCGTTGGCAAACTGAAAAACCACCACATAGGAGCTGGCTCTCTATCCCGATCATCAAACATCTCAACCTGTAACATCTGGGCTGATAAATCGGCTCTATGTGTTACAGATCGAGACAAAAGGCAGGCGTCGGGACGAACATCTCATTCTGTAACAGTAAGACGACTTTTAACGGTCTAGATGTTACAGATTGAGACAAACCGCTGGGACGGGTCAAAACCACCACAAAGGTGCCTGTCCCCTTTGTGGTGGTTGGGGCGTTAGGGGAGGAGCTTCATGGCGGCGTCGTGGGCGGCGCGCTCGCAGGTGTCGTCGAGGGGCTTGAGCGGCAGCAGGGCTGTGGCCTGCGCATCGCCGCGCCGCTCGAGGGTATGCGCGATCAGCCAGTCAGCGAGTTCGGGGTTCTTGGGCAGCGCCGGGCCATGCAGGTACGTGCCGATGACACCCTTGTAGATGATGCCCTCAAAGCCATCGTCGCCGTTGTTGCCGGTGCCCGCGACGACGGACGTTCCGAGCGGCGTTGCCTCCGCGTCGAGCAGGGTGCGACCCCCATGGTTCTCGAATCCCACAAAGGGCTCAGGTGCCAGATCGGTTTTGACGGCTACGTTGCCGATCAGGCGATCGGAGCCACGTACGGTTTCGGCGGCAATGACGCCCAGGCCCTCAATGCGATCGTCGCCCATGTAGTACGAACGGCCGAGCAGCTGATAGCTGCCACAGATGGCAAGCAGTGTGCCGCCGTCCTCAACATAGGCCGCGACCTTGTCTTTTTGGGCGAGCAGCTCGTGTGCCACGGCTAGCTGGTCGCGGTCGGAGCCGCCACCCATCATGACGATATCGGCATCGGTGAGATCGAGTGATTCGCCCATACGGACCTCGTCCACGCGCACGGGAATGCCACGCCAGGCGCAGCGGCGCTCGAGGGCGATAACATTGCCGCCGTCGCCGTAGAGGTTAAGGGCATCGGGATACAGGTAGACGATGCGCAGCGGGCGCGAAAGCTCGACTGGCGCGATACCGACAGGAAGAGCGCTGCCGTCGGCACGGGCTACGGCGCGCCCAGCAACAGCGTCGGCGGTGGCGCCTTTCAGCCCGTCGAGCTCCTTGACCAGCGGCGGGAAGGCCGTGTAGTTGGCGACGGCGTAGAAGGTGTCATCGGCGGCCTCGTCTGCCACGGCGCCAATTGCCTGCGCGACGTCCGAGATAATCGCGGCATCGATGCCGGCGTACTTGAGGCGCACCTGCATGTCGTGCGCGCGCGTGCCTCCGGCAAAGGCGACAAGACCCGGCGTGTCGGCGATGCGCTCAAAGTCGACGTCGTAGATCCACGATACATCGTGGCCGTCGGCATCGTTATCGTTTAGGAAGAAGGCGCAGAGCCTGCCACCTGCCGTTTTAATGGACTGGATCTGGCGATCGAAGCCCACGGGATTCTTGGCCAGGTTGGCCTCGACGGTGCGGCCGGCAATATCCCAGCGGCCCATGCGTCCGCCGGCGGGGACGTAGGCATCGAGCGTGGGCTGCAGGTGCGCCGTATCCACGCCTAACTCATGTGCGGCAAAGAATGCAGCGGCAACGTTGTAGACCATGTACAGGCCGTTGTAGCGCGTGGCGATGTGTACGGCAGCTGCGTCGGACGCAGATCCAAAGACCAGGTCAAAGCCGTAGCCGTCGCAGCCGAGCTCCACGCCCGTCACGCGACGGACAAGCGCAGGGCGGGCCCAGCCGCACGAGGGGCAATGGTAGGCGCCGAGCTGGCCGTATTGCACGTAGTCATACTCCAGCGGCGCGTTGCACTGTGAGCAAAAACGTGAGTCGCTAATACGGTCGGACTCGGTGTTGGTGGCGCCGTCGATGCCAAAGGCAATACTCGCGTTGGGAACGCGCGCGGCAATCGAGGCGCACAGCGGGTCGTCGGCGTTATAGATGAGTGTCGTTGCCGGCGAAAGCTCCAGCGCGTGGGCGATGACGTCCTGGGTGTGGTCGATCTCGCCGTAGCGGTCCAGCTGGTCGCGGAACAGGTTGAGCAGCACCACGTAGTTCGCGCGCAGCTGCGGCAGGATCTTTGCCAGCCACAGCTCGTCGCACTCGAACACGCCCACGCGCTTGCCGCCACCGGCTCGCTTGAGGCCGCTGCGCGCTTCGAGCAGTGCGCCCACCACGCCCGGCTCCATGTTGTTGCCGGCGCGGTTGCATACCACGGTGGCGCCGCTGGCGGCAACGGCGTCGGCGATGAGGTTGGAGGTGGTGGTCTTGCCATTAGTGCCCGTAATCACCACGCTGCGGTCGACAAGGCCAGCGAGGTCGCTCAGCAACTCGGGATCGATCTTCATGGCGATGCGGCCGGGGAGTACGCCGCCCTGGCGCTTAAGGACGGAGCGCAGTCCCCAGCGGGCGATATCGCTCGAGGTGCAGGCGAGAGATGAGCGGAGGTTCATGAAACCGTTCCTAACGTAAACGACATGGTCGGGTCGAGTGCGTCACTAAAAACCGTAGCGGCGCGCAAATTCCTGGGCAAGCTGTGACACGTCTTCACAGGCATTGGCCCAGGGGGCAAAGTCGGGAGTGTCCGAGATAATACCGTCCGCTTCCCAAACGGCCTGGTGCGAAAGATCCCAGGGATCGCGCGGCTCGGGCCGGCAGGGAAGGTACGGCGTCTGGTACATGGGGTTCAGCAAGAAGAACGCGCCGCCCTCGCAACGGTTGGCAAACTCACGCAGCGCGCGTGTCGCCGGGCGCATCTTGTTTGTTTTGAACAGCAGAATCGTGCGGGCGAGCAGATACCAAGGAGAGTTCTCGAGCGCGTCAGCCCCGATCTCTTCCTCGAGCTGGTGGGCCAGGGCAAAAAAGCCGTCCTCGTCTTCCAAGCGAGCGAGGGCGAGTAGCACGGTGCCCGCAGCTCGGGTGGGATAGCCTTCTGCCTTAAGAACACGGCGGGCGTAGTTGGCGGCAGCACGGTAGCGGGCGCTCGCCATGCACAGCTGCGAGATGGCCTCAAGCGTGTGGAGCCACCCGATAAGTGCCGGCTCGTTCACGGTGAGATCTGCCGCCGTCACGCCGTCCGTCAAAACTTTGTTGGCCCAGTAGTGTGGGGCCTCCATATCGAACCCGGGCACACTTTGCTGCAGGTAATCGGTCGTGGTCGCCTCGAGCTTCATCAGGTCGCCCAGGCAGGCGTCAACGGGCGTGTCCGCCAAAATGATGGCGAGCAGCTGGGCATCGAGGACATGTGCATCGACGCGGACAATTTTGAGCAGCTCATCGCGCATGTCGTCGAACAGGCGATTACGCGTCTGTTCGAACTCCTCGTCACTGCCCATGTCCTCGATGCGATGGAGCTCGTCGAGCAGGTGGCGATGAACACCGGCGTAGGACAGCAGCGCCTGGGCATGCTCGGACTGCGCATACTTTTGGGGATTCGCGCTAATGTCGTTATGGACAAGCTCGCGTGCTGCATCGGTGAGCTCGGGGTGCGACGCCAGATAGGTGCGCTCCAGGTAGGCGGGGATGTAGACGCTCGGATCCATTAGAGGTCTCCTCCCTTAAACGGCAAACCCTGCTCGGCCGCCTGCAGGATGCGCTCATCGATTTGGGAACGCACGATATCGTTGGTGGCGACCCAGGCGGCAAAGCTGGCGTTGTCGGGGGCGCCCAGGCCCTCCTGCAGCACCGGCGTCGCCTCGGACAGCGCGAGGACAAGCTCGTCGGTGGAGCCTACGCCTACGTTGACGCGGGCATAGACGCCATCGGGAAACTCGGTTTGGAAGTAGAGTGCCTCGGCTGCGTGCGGGCACGAGCGTGCAAGGATGCGCAAGTAGTGCTCGGCACCCTCGTAGTCCAGCTCGCGCCAGGCAGCGCTCATCAGCGCGATGAGCGTCCACGGGTCCAAGTCGCGCTCCGCATCCTTGGGACGACGGCGCAGCGGCGTGTTGGCGAGATAGGGGACGGAGTGGGCAGAGCGAAAGCGCTTGAGCTCCTCGGCGGGGTATTCGAGCTTTGCCATGGCGAGCATCGCGGTGTGGCGGACACCGGCCGGATCGTTGGGGGCAAAGTCCAGGCTGCGGTTTGCGGCTTCGAGTGACATACGGTAGCGGCCGCTAATGAGGGCGCGCGACGCAAGGGCGGCAAGCCAGCGCAGGTAGGGGCGGCGCATAAGGTCGCCCGCGGCCTCGCGCTCGTAGGGGTCCTGCGCCGAGGCGATCTTGAGCGCCAAGTCGTGCTCGACTTCATCGCGCTTGGATACCAAGTACTGTACGTATTCCTCGTTGGATTCGGCGGTGAGCGCCGTCAGCATGCGCTGGGCATCCCAGTTGGTCGGATCGAGTGCGGCCGCCTCGCGGAGCATGTTCTCGGCAGCTGTCTCTTCTTGCTCTGCCTGGGTATCGTCAGGGATAAAGGGAATGCGGTAGTCGACAGCCTCGACCACCTTGGCAATGAGGTGCCCGGCGCGGTCGCGGTCGTGCACGATGAGCGGTGCGGGGTTGCGGGTGAATTGTTCCATCAGACGCTCTACGGCGGCAGCGTCGGTGAGCGGGATATTGTCGCGGCGCAAGGCCTCAAGAACGAGGCGATGGCAATCCTCTTGAATGGGATCGAATGCCATGGGGCCTCCTTTGCTGCGGTTAGGGTTCAAATGTTTCTATATAAGGTTCTAGTTTACCCGCATGTGGCACACCGGGGGTGCCGCACTTGGACTTGCACCTTTGCACCACGAAGACGGATGTCGCACAAATGTCGGCACCTTGGACGACCGAGTGGTATCACGGTGCCGCAAACGGTCGATTTTTGGCGGCGAACGGTGCATATTTTGGAGGGGCACCGTCCTGCCCAGGATATGTAGTCAACCTTGATAAAACGTTTGCCCAGCTTGGGAGTATGAATGCCGCACAAGGGTCTTCAGGGATAGAAAAAACGTTTCATCATTGGCGGCTTTAGGTGAATAACTGACCAACCAGAACGGTAAAATAGTGTTTGTCTGAGCGTTGAGACGTTTAGACATCGCGCATTGTCATCGCCGGCAACGCGCAAACCGGTCCTAACGGAGCCAATTGGGTGCTCCGTTATATACGCAAGTCTAAGAGGGGCTTGTTTAGGAGGCACAGTATGGGACGTTTTACCAATCCTCGCGATCTGTACTTTGGTGAGGGCGCTCGCCACGAGGTGAAGAACCTCAAGGGCAAGAAGGCCATCATCGTTTCTGGCGGCAGCTCTATGCGTCGCGGCGGGTTCCTGCAGGACGTCGAGGCCGACCTCAAAGAGGGCGGCTTCGAGGTCAAGCTGTTCGAGGGCGTCGAGTCCGATCCGTCCATCGAGACGGTCATGAAGGGCGCCGAGGCCATGCGCGAGTTCGAGCCCGACTGGATCATCGCCCTGGGCGGCGGCTCCCCGATCGACGCCGCAAAGGCCATGTGGGTCTTCTACGAGTATCCCGAGGAGTCCTTCGATAACATCATCCAGCCGTTCAGCTTCCCCGAGCTGCGTCAGAAGGCTCACTTCTGCGCCATCTCCTCTACCTCCGGCACCGCTACCGAGGTCACCGCGTTCTCCGTCATCACGGACTACGACAAGGGCATCAAGTACCCGCTGGCCGACTTCAACATCACCCCTGATGTCGCCATCGTCGACCCCGAGCTCACCTACACCATGCCCGCCAAGCTGTGCGCTCACACCGGCATGGACGCTCTGACCCACTGCATGGAGGCCTACGTTTCCACCTGCGCCTCTATGTTCACCGATGCCAACGCTCTGCACGGCATCCGCGAGATCGTCGAGTGGCTGCCCAAGTCCTATGCTGGCGACCATGAGGCCCGTCAGCACATGCACGAGGCTCAGTGCATCGCCGGTATCGCCTTCTCCTCGGGCCTGCTCGGCATCGTTCACTCCATGGCTCACAAGACCGGTGCTGCCTTCGAGAACGGCCACATCATCCACGGTGCTGCTAACGCCATGTACCTGGGCAAGGTCATCCAGTGGAACTCCAAGGATCCCCGTGCTGCCGAGCGTTACGCTTACGTGGCCAAGGAGATCCTGCACCTTCCCGGCGAGACCAACGAGGAGCTCATCGCTGCACTCGTCCAGAAGATTCGCGACCTCAACGACCAGCTCAACATTCCGCAGTCCATCAAGGATTACGCGAATGGTGGCGTGAAGGTCGACGCCGAGAACCCGCAGATGGTTTCCGAGGAGGAGTTCCTCGCCAAGCTGCCCGAGATCGCCGCGAACGCCGAGCAGGACGCCTGCACGCCGGAGAACCCGCGTGAGACCAAGGCTGCCGACTTCGAGAAGATTCTCAAGGCTTGCTACTACGACACGGACATCGATTTCTAATCGACTCTTGTTATCGTAACGAGGGGCTCCGCACGTATCTGTACGGAGCCCCTTTCTTTTTTCTTTTAGAGAATGGGATAGTTATGGCTGCAATTTTCAATAGCCCCAGCAAGTACATCCAGGGTCCGGACGAGCTCGCCAAGCTCGGCTCCTATGTCGAGCCGCTCGGCGCTAAGGCCCTCGTCATCGTGACGCCTTCGGGCAAGAAGCGCGTCGGTGCCAAGATCGAGGGCGGCTTTGCCGAGGCCAAGGCCGAGCTGCTGTTTGAGGACTTTAACGGCGAGTGCTCCAAGGGCGAGGTCGATCGCCTGGTTGCGCTCGCTCGCGACAACGGTTGCGACATCATCGTCGGCGTCGGTGGCGGCAAGATCCTCGACACCGCGAAGGCCGTCGCCTATTACCTGGAGTCCCCGGTTATCATTTGCCCCACCATTGCCTCGACCGATGCACCGTGCTCGGCGCTTTCGGTGCTTTACACCGATGACGGCCAGTTCGATAAGTACCTCTTCCTTAAGGCAAACCCCAATATCGTCCTGATGGATACGACGGTTATCGCGGCGAGCCCGGTGCGCCTGACGGTTTCCGGTATGGGCGATGCGCTCGCAACCTACTTCGAGGCCCAGGCGACGCACGATGCCGACGGCGGCACCTGCGCTGGCGGCAAGGGCAGCATGGCTGGTCTGGCGCTCGCCAAGCTCTGCTACGAGACGCTTATGGCCGATGGCGTCAAGGCCAAGGTTGCGCTGGAGAAGGGTGCGCTCACGCCTGCCGTCGAGCACATCATCGAGGCCAATACGCTGCTTTCGGGCATTGGCTTTGAGAGCTCGGGCCTTGCTGCCGCTCATGCCATCCACAATGGCCTGACGATGCTGCCCGAGTGCCACAGCATGTATCACGGCGAGAAGGTCGCCTTCGGCACTATCGTCCAGCTGGTACTCGAGGATGCCCCGACCGAGAAGCTCGAGGAAGTCTTGGGCTTCTGCATTGAGCTGGGCCTGCCGGTCACGATGAAGGAACTTGGCGTTGCCGAGCTTACGCGCGAGCAGGCCATGATTGTTGCCGAGGCCGCGTGCGCGCCCGAGGACACCATGTGCAATATGCCGTTTGAGGTGACGCCCGAGATGGTCGCAAACGCCATCCTGGGTGCCGACGCACTGGGCCACTACTATCTCATGGATGAGTAAATCAAGCTAAGGAAGGGGCAAAGCCAACAGATGGCTTTGCCCCTTTTTGCTATGGTGCAAAGGGGTCAGGGTACTTTGCACCCATCGTTGTTTGATGAAGGGTGGATTCTCGTATGGCGCTTCCTATGGTTTATGGCGGCCCCGGTCGGTATGTTCAGGGACCGGGGGAGCTTTCGCGCCAGGGCAGGTATTTGTCATGGTTGGGCTGCGCTGCCTATGTCTTGTTTGACCAGGGCACCGAGGATCGGCTGTGCAGGCAGATCGTCGATGGATTTCTGGGCGAAGGTCTCAGCGAGCCGTTCTTTAAGATTTACAACGGTCCGTGTACGGAAGATGCCGTTGTCGAAATGGCCAAGGAAGCCCGGGCCGAGTATTGCGACATGGTGGTGGGCATTGGCGGCGGCAAGATGCTCGATATCGCCAAGGCCGTTGCGTTTTATGCCGAGTTGCCGTTGTGTGTATGTCCCACGGCGGCGTCGATGGACGGTCCGTGCAGCGCGATTTCGGTGCTGTATCACGAGGATGGGTCGTTCGACCGCTACCTGATGCTCGAGAAGAATCCAGACTTGGTCGTGGTCGATACCAACGTGGTCGCGGCGGCCCCGCTGCGTATGACGGTCGCTGGTATGGGCGATGCGCTGGCAACGTATTTCGAGGCGCGTTCGTGCGCCGCGGCGCACGGCGCCAACGAGCACGGTGGCGCGCCGGGACACTTGGCCTTGGTTGCGGCTCGTGCCTGCTATGACACACTCATGGAGTGCGGCGTCGCTGCCAAGCGCGATCTCAAAAAGGGCCGTACATCGCCAGCGGTTGAGCGCCTGATCGAGTGCAATATTCTGCTCTCGGGTGTTGGCTTTGAGAGTGGTGGCTTAGCGCTTGCCCATGCCATAGCCAACGGCCTGACGATTCTGCCCGAGTGCAAGGCCATGCATGGTGAGGCCGTGGCATTTGGCCTGGTGGTGCAGCTGCGCCTGGAGCGTGCGCCCGAGCTTGATCAGGTGCTCGAGTTTTGCCAGCGCGTTGGTCTACCGACGACGCTCGCGGAGCTGGGACTTGGCGAGATTTCCGATACCGACCTGATGAGCGTTGCGGATGCGGTCTTTAGAAACGAGCGCAATATGGCCAACGAGCAGGCCAAGGTGACCAGACAAAAGCTCGTGCAGCTCATGTGCGAGGCATAGCTTGGCACTTGATTGACCTTGTGCAATCGAGGCGGCGATAGGCCATGGGCTATTTGCCGCAAAGATGCTCCGCGTGTAATTTGCCCGAGGCGTGGGCCGATAGCGTATCATTATCTCTTGCTTGTTTGCACTGCTCAGGGAGGGGCCGCGCATGGCGCAGGAACACGATCTGTTTGATGACATTATCGAGATCAGCAAGGGTTTCGACTTTCTTAAAAACCCGCTTGGCGGCGTGACCGATGCACTCGATCCATCGGCGCCGCAGTGGAATCCTGCCGACTACAAGGAGCGCCCGCGCGGCAACACCATTCCGTGCTTGACCTGCAAAAACGAAAAGAGCGGCTGCACCGCGTGCATGGACGTGTGCCCGGTCAACGCTATCGAGGTCGAGGAAGACTCCATCGAGATCCTCGACTCCTGTCGCAAGTGCGGCCTGTGCGCCGCTACTTGCCCGACGGAGGCGATCATCTCTCCGCGCCTTGCACCCAAAAACGTCTACGACGACATTGTCTCGGCGGCTACGAGCCACGAGACCGCCTACGTTACCTGCACGCGTGCCCTTAAGCGCATGCCGCGCGAAAACGAAGTCGTCGTTGCCTGCGTGGGCGATATTACGGCGGAGACCTGGTTCTCGGTACTGGCCGACTATCCCAACGTGAGTGTGTACCTGCCGTTGGGCGTGTGCGATAAATGCCGCAACACCGGCGGTGAGGACATTCTTGGCGAGGCGATTGCGAAGGCCGAAGAGTGGTCTGGCACGGGTATGGGCCTAGAGGTCGACCCCAAGAGCCTCAAGTGCCATAAGCGCCGCGAGTACGAGCGCAAGGAGTACATGGAAAAGATTGCCCGCACCACGGGCCTAACGGTGACCAAGCTCAATCCGGCGACGGCGGCGCTGGCCTCGGTGACGCAAAAGCTCAAGGCTCATCGCCATCAGATTACCCAGCTCGAGCGTACGCTCAACACCATGTGCGGCACCACGACGACCAAGCGTCGCCGTTCGCTCACGCACGGGCGGCAGCTGGTGCTCTCGACGCTGCAGAACCACCCCGAGCTTGCCCAGAATATGCAGGTGAGCACACCGGAATGCGATTTTGACAAGTGCACGTCATGCGGCGAGTGCGTCAACGTGTGCCCCACGTTTGCCTGCGATTTGGTGGGAAGCGGTCGCTTTGCACTGGAGTCCACGTATTGCCTAGGTTGCGGAGCCTGCGTCAAGGTGTGCCCCGAGCATGCGCTCAAGCTGGTCGAGCACGATGCGTCCAATCTGGTCGTTGTCGACCCCGAGGCCGAGGAAAAGGCCGCTCAGAAGGCCAAGGCCCACGAAGAGGCCCAGAAGGTCAAGGCCGAGGCAAAGGCCAAGCTGGACAAGATGCTCGACCAGGTGGAGAAGCTCGCGGACTAGTCAGCGAGCTCTATCTCTGCTTCATTTGCGCCGCCGCGGTGTCCGGATTCGCCCGGATGCTGCGGCGGCGCTATACTTATACGGTTTGAAGTACCTGTACCAAAAGGAGCTGTCGTGTCCCTTTCCATCGGTATCGTGGGCCTGCCCAACGTGGGCAAGTCGACGCTGTTCACCGCGCTTACCAAAAAGACCGGCCTTGCCGCCAACTACCCGTTTGCCACGATCGACCCCAACGTGGGTATCGTCGACGTGCCCGACTCGCGTCTGCAAAAGCTCGCCGATATCGTGCACCCGGGCCGCATCGTGCCCGCTACGGTTGAGTTTGTG
>OHVB01000381.1_pt1 | contig 16710 bp, 25 predicted proteins | sample 1579331 | NCBI WGS metagenome assembly OHVB01 (sample SAMEA3882503, study PRJEB24775) | human gut metagenome | biome: human-associated habitat; feature: intestine environment; material: feces | place: Netherlands | collected 2009/2010
GCCAGTTCAGCAACCTGATCCATTGGATGGTGCTCCACGCGCCCCTGACCATCACGGAGCAGCACCACCACGACCAGTTTGACCTCTTTCCGGACTTCGGCCGTCAGGTGCCGTTCGGCACGGGCACGTCCATCTTCTATAACTACCTCGACTATCGCTTCCGCAACGACACGGAGCAGACGTACCAGCTTCTCGTCCATACGACGCCCACGCACCTGTGCGGCGAGCTGCGCACGGATGCGCCGCTCGCGGTCAAATACCACATCGCGGCGGAGGACGAGCGCTTCGTGCGTGAGGACGGCGTTGTCTACCGCTGCGGCGAGGTGTATCGGACGATGGTGGATAAGACCACCGGGAATGTGCTCTCGCGCGAGCTGCTGCGGCGCAACCATGCCCGCGTGCTCTACGATACGGCGGGACTGGAGATCATGGACCGGTAAAAAGAAGAAGGCTTCCCGATTTCGGGAAGCCTTTCTTTTTGAAGATTTCGGAAACTTTTTGCTTTTGTGTTGCACGCGGCGGGACAAGCGTGGTATACTAAGGCGAATTACCACAAATGAGGCAATGAGGCGATACGATGCGTATTGATATTTTAGGCTGCGAGCTGCTTGCGGGTGAGGGCGCGCACTATGTGGTGACGCCGAATCCCGAGATCGTGGAGACCTGCCGCGCGGACGCGGAGGCGATGGCGGCCGTGAACGGCGCGGACCTCGTGCTGCCCGACGGCATCGGCGTCATCTACGGCGCGAAGCTCCTCGGCACGCCGCTCAAGTCCCGTGTGCCGGGCATTGAGTTCGGTACGGCGATGCTCGCGCATTGCGCGGAGACCGGGAAAAGGGTCTATCTTTTCGGCGCGAAGCCGGGCGTGGCGGAGCAGGCCACGCGGCCATGGTGGTGCAGCGGCGGCACACCCATGAGCTACCACCGCCAGACCGCGCCCGGCAAGAGCAACGGACGCAAGGGCGGGATGTGGCAGATCCATTCGCCCTACACCTACTGCGCCGAACTGGGCAGCAGCTATGACGTGATCGGGCTGACGGAGCTGGACAAGGGCTTTATGCGCTGGTGCGGTATCGGAAAGATACACTTGCCATCGGACGATTTTATCGAACTGCTGACGGCGTGCTGCTTTTATCCCAGGCAGATCGAAATGCTGGTGAAGCTGGGGCTGGAGGACGCGGTGAAGGACCTTGTTGGACGCGGCGTGAGGAACGCCGACATCATCAAGTGGGACGCGGACAAGCCCAGGAACTTTATGAAATGCACGCCCAAGGAGGCGATGGCGGCGTGTTCTTCGATGGAGCCGACGCGGGTGCTGCGGCTGTATATCCGGCACAGGGACACGCCGCTGAAAATGACCATAGAAACCGCGGCGTGGCTCGCTGAGGCCACCATCGGCCGCGGCGAGGAGAACTACGCCGTGCGCCTGCTGAAGCGGCTGGGCATCACGGCGGAGAAGCTGACGGCCTATCTGGAAAAGAACCGGGTAGCGCTGCAGGAAGGCGGCAGGCCCGGCTCCGGCACCCGGAGAGGGGTGCTGCAGCTATACAAGGACTATCTGGACGCGGCGGAGAACTGCGGGATGGACATGGAAAACCCCCTGATCCTCATGCCGCGGGACCTTGTGGAAAAGCATGACCGGGTGACAGCGGCGTGGAGCGCCATACAGCGCCAGTACCGGAAGGCGGAGGACACAGCGGCGCAGAAAGCCGCCGCGGAGGCCTACAGGAAGCGGCTGCGCGCCCTGTCTGAAAAGTATCTATTCTGGACGGATGATTTCCTTATCCGCGCACCGGTCAACGCCGATGAGATCGTGGACGAGGGCAAGGCGCTGAAGCACTGCGTAGGCGGCTACGCTGCCCGGCACATGACGGGGGCGACAACCATCCTGTTCCTGCGCCGGCGGGACAGGCCCCACACGCCGCTGGCGACCATCGAGATGAACGGCAACACAGTCGTGCAGGTACACGGCTACCGGAACGAGCTGGAGGGCTGCGCCGACAACCCGAACCGGGAGAGCGCCAGAAAGCTGTACGCCGGGGTGCTGGAGCCCTGGCTGAAATGGCTGAAGGCCGGAAGCAAACGAGATGAGGACGGCAGGCCGAAGCTGCCGAAAAAGAGAGCGAGGAGGAACGCGGCATGAGTATGTATGACATGGTAGACACCACGCCGGAGGGGTATTCTGAGGGCGAGGAACTGAGCAAGATGTTCAGCGAGGATGATATGAGCGAGGCCTTTGAGGAGCGCGACATCGACGTCATCACGGAGGAGATCAACTTCTACAAGCAGCAGGCCGGCATGGCCATTCTGGAGATCGGCAAGCGGCTGGTGGAGGCCAAGGCGCAACTCTCCCACGGGGAGTGGCTGCCGTGGCTGGAGAAAAAGGTGGAGTTCTCCGAGCGCAGCGCGCAGCAGTATATCCGGCTGTGGAAAGAGTACGGCAAATCCGCAACCGTTGCGGATTTGGGCGTGCGGAAAGCCTTGGTATTGCTGGCTTTGCCGGACACGGAGCGCGACAGCTTCGCCGGCGAAAAGCATGAGGTGAACGGCGAGGAGAAGACCGCGGCGGAGATGACGGTGAAGGAGCTGGAAAAGGCCGTAGCAGAGCGCAACACCGCCCGCCAGGAGGCGGAACAAGCCAAGGCGGACCTGTACGCCGCCCGCGAAGCCGCCAGGGAGGCGCGGGATCATGTGGAAGCCCTGCGGGAAGAGCTGGAGGCACTGAAGAACCGGCCCACGGAGGTGGCCATTGAGCAGAGGGACGCCACGGAGGAACAGCTGGCCGCCGCCCGGCAGGAGGCCGAGGCAGCAGCTGCCAGGCGGGTGGCGGAGCTGGAAAAGGCACTGGAGCAGGCCCGCGGCGCTGCCGCGGCGGCCGAGGACAGGAAGGAGACCGCCGAGGCAGCGCTTCAGGATGCCGAACGTGAACGCGACAGCGCGCTGGATGCCGCCAAGGGCTACAAAGCCGAGGCGGAGGCCGCCCACAAGCTGGCTGCTGCCGCCAGCAACGAGGGCATGACCAAGTTCAAGGTGGTGTTCGATCAGACGGTGGAAAACGTGAACACGCTGGCCGCGCTGCTGCAGGCGCTGCCGGACAGTCAGCAGGAGAAGCTGCGGCGGGCACTGCTGGCACTGGCTGACCAGGTGCGGAAGGTGGGCGCGTGATATGGCGGAACACTGCGGAAGCTGCGTGTGGCGCTCCGGCCGGGCCGGATACAAATGCGACTACGCCGGCAAGACGGACCATACGCGAAAGGCGGAGTCTCCGGACGGCTGTACCTACTACCTGCGGGGCGACATCGTAACGGACGACCGGACAGCCCAGCGGCTGTATCGCAAGGTCATGGCAAAGAGAAATGCGGCGGGGCTGGCTTGAGCCGCCCCGCACCGCCCTCTTTTGAAAGCGGCTGCCCGATGACCGGGCGGCGGCTTTGAGGAGAGGAGGCGAGGGTGTGAACCTGCGGAACCCGAAGGAATACTGCGAAAACCTCTTGTGGATACGCACAAAAAAACAGACGATGGCGCGCCTGCGCTTCAACGACGCGCAGAACAACCTGTACGGCGTCATCCGCCGGCAGGCGGCACAGGGGAAGCCCGTCCGCCTGATCGTCCTCAAAGGACGGCAGGAGGGTATCTCCACGGTGACGGAGGGGCTAATGTTCCAGGACACGGTGACGCGCCCCAACGTAAAGACGCTGATCGTGGCCCACGAAAACACGGCCACGGCCAACCTGTTCAAAATGAACAAACTGTTCTACGACAGCCTTCCGCCCGGCGCGCAGCCTATGCGGAAGAACTCCAACGCCAAGGAGCTGGTGTTCGAGAACCCCACCAAGGACGAGAAGGAGAAGCGCCGTCGGCCGGGCCTGCGGAGCTCTATCCGCTGTCAGACGGCGGGCAAGGGCGGCGTGGGCCGAAGCGACACGCTGACCAATGTACATATCTCCGAGTACGCCTTCTGGCCCAAGAACAAGGACGAGCTGCTGCTGGGCATCATGCAGGCGGTGCCGGATGAGCCGGACACGATGGTGGTCATCGAGTCCACCGCCAACGGCTACGACCACTTCAAAACCCTATGGGACGACGCGGTGGCGGGCGCCAACGCATGGACGCCGGTATTTCTGCCGTGGTATCTGGAGCCGGGGTACCGGAAAAGCGTGCCGGCGGGCACCGTGTGGAGCGACGAGGAGGAGAAGCTGCGGCAGGACTTCGGGCTGGACGATGAGCAGCTTATGTGGCGGCGCTGGTGCATCAAGGCCAACTGCGGCAACGACGCGGCCATGTTCCGGCAGGAGTATCCCAACACGCCGGACGAGGCGTTTCTGCTCAGCGGCGAGGGCTACTTCGACAATGCGGCGCTGGGCCGGCAGCGGATGCACGCACCGGCGCCCGACTCCGTGGGCTGGTTCGTATTCGACGAGCCGGCGGAGCCAGGGGCAGCGCCCCGGAACTGGCGGTACGAGCCCGGGGAGACCGGGGCGGTGCGTATCTGGCAGACGCCGGAGAAGGGCGCGCCCTATGTGCTGGGCGGCGACACAGCCGGAGAGGGCAGCGACCGTTTCACGGCCTTCGTGTTGGACAACCGCACCGGGGCGCAGGTAGCGGAGCTGCAGATGCCGCTGTCCGAGATACAGTATGCCCGACAGATCTACTGCCTGGGCCGATACTACAACGATGCGCTGGCGGCGGTGGAGGTCAACTTCTCCACCTACCCAGAGAACAAGCTGGAGGAATGGCACTACCCGAAGCTCTACCAGCGGGAGCGCTTCGACACCTTTAAGAATGTGATGGTCAAGTCTCAAGGATGGGTGACGTCCCCTAAGACGCGGCCTCAGATGCTGGCTACGCTGCACACGGTGATGGACGAGGAGCCGGGGCTGGTGGTGTCGGCGTGGACACTGGGGGAGATGATCACCTTCGTGTACGACGAGAACCGCAAGCCGCAGGCGGCGGCGGGAGAACACGACGACCTGGTGATGGCGGCGGCCATCGCCCACACGGCCCGCACCCAGCAGCGGTACACCTCAGAGGCAGGCGGCGCGGACCGGCGGCACTGGACAAAGGATATGTGGGAGGACTGGCGCCGGGCGGATCCGGCGGCGCGGAAACAGTTGGAAGCGGAGTGGAAACGCTCCGAAAAATAAAAACAGGAGGAATGTGCGACATGGATTTTTTCAGTATCGTATGCGGCGCGGCGTCGCTGCTGTGGCTGGCGGCCGGTGCGCTGGCGGTGGAGGACCGCTGGCGGCAGCGGCGTCTGACCCAAAAGAGCGAGGAGGCGCTGGACAGGCTGCTGGAGGAGGTGTTCTGCGATGGCAAAGACGACTGAGCTGATAGCGGCGTTGCGGTGTTCGAGTTCAGTACCATCGGCGCAGCTGGACTGTAGAACTTGCGCTTTTCACATGGAAGAGACGGTTGACGGCAAGGACTATGCGGGCTGTGAATGTGATCGCATTTTGGTGGACGCCGCCGACAAGATCGAGGAGCTGGTGGATCGCTGCGCCCGGTACGCCGAGGAGATCGCGGTGCTGCAGGAAAAGCAGAAGTGGGTGGACGCCGGGGCGCGTCAGCCGGAGTACGGCGCGTCGGTGCTGGCGGTGGCCAGCGGCAAGGCGGAAAACATCACCCTGTGCGACGCGGTGGTATTAGCCACGTTCTGGGATGGCTGGGAGCTGGATGACTACCCGCAGGTGGAGGACGTGGCCGTGAAGTGGTGGATGCCCATGGTGGAGAGCCCGGAGGGCACAGAGCATGACGGATAAGGAATTGATCGCCAGCTTGAAGCGGCTGAAGGTGCAGACCGGGAGCCTCGCCTGCCTGGGCTGCGGGCGGGAGCATAACTGCGGGATCCATGGCTGCGCCATTCTGCGGGAGGCCATCGCCTTTGTGGAAAAGAAGCTGGCGGAGGACAGGGGCCGCAACGTAATGGCGTATCGGGATGGGAACTAAGGTGAACCCGCGGCGGGTGCCGCGGACGCAGAAGGACGTGGATGCCGCCTATGACCGGGGCATCACGGAGGGCCTGCACCGGGGCATTGAGCTGATGCTCTACGTCCTGATCGACAAGCACGCCGCGCCCATGGACGACGTGCAGCAGCTGGCCCGGGAGCTAAACCACGCCGCCGGGTGCGTGGCCGAGGGCTACGTCACCTGGGCGGACATTCGGCGGATGCTGAAGGAATACGAGGTGGAGGTGGTGCTGGAATGAAGAAGTACCGCGAGGAGCTGTACAGGAAGACGGTGTATTGTCCGACGTGCCGGGGCGTCACCACAGGGCTGCTCGCGCTGCGGCGGGGTGGGACTGGTGGTAGTGCCGGCCACAAGAGGCGACGTCCTCCGGCGGATGTCGGACAGGGAGCTGGCGGTGCAGCTGTTCGACTTCCGCTTTGACGGCTACGCCAAGGCGCAGGGCGCGGAGACCGTCCTGCCGGACACGATACATAGCATAGAAAACTGGCTGAAGGAGGAGATGGACGAATGAAAAAGAAGTTTTTGGCCTGGTTAAGCGTACTGCGGTGGCGACTGGTACGCAAGCTGGGCGGCGAGATGCCGGGCGACAGGGCGTTGGTAGCTCAATCCATCAGCCCCGGTCTGTATAGGGTTGAGGTGAACTACAGGTTTATGGTCTGCAAAATGGCCGACCTGTTGGATGAGCGTTATGCAGGCATTGTGCGGGAAGCAGTGTGGCATAGGCTCGTCCGGGAAATGGACGCAGCGGGGGTGTTGCGGTATGAGTTATATCGGACGGGCGAAAATAGCGTGACGGTCGTATGCGGTCTGCGAGGGCTGACGGTGACAACCTCGGATAAGCGCGAGGCATGGATACAAAGCGGCATGTCAAGCAGTGTACTGGGGCAGGTCTCGGAGAAATGGAACGGTTTGGCAGATGAAAGGAGGGGGGGCGGTGAGACACCTGCAGATGTCGGAGAGCGAGATCGTGAGCAGCTACCGCACGGCCCGCGATCCTAAGCGGCAGATCGGCATACTGGCGGAGCTGAACGCGGTGACACCGCGGGAGATCCGGGAGGTGCTGGAGGAAGCCGGGGCACTGATGCTGAAGCCACGGAGCCACGGCGGCGGGCGGCCCCTCAGCTTCGACGCCGCGGCAGCGCGGCAGATGTTTGAGGCAGGCCTCACCGACGAGGAGATGGCCCGGAAGCTGGGCGTGCCGGAGAAGCGCCTCGCCGAATGGCGGCGCCGGCAGGGGCTCATGCGGCCGAAGTACAGCAGGCCCCGCCCGGCGGCGGAGACAGAAAAAACAACGGTTCCGGCGGCTGTGCCGGAGCAGAAGGAGGAAAATATGACGGTGATGACAAAGAGCGCCTCCGCACCGGCGGAGAAGGCCGAAAAGGTGGTGACGGTGGAGACACTGTTCGACCTGCTGCGGGGCGCGGTGGATGCCGGGTACGGCGAGGCTCCTGTGACGGTGGAGCGCTGCCGCTTCACGGAGATGCGCCTGCGTGTGGAGCTGCTGATGACCGGCGGGCTGCGCGTAGGCGGAGAGCCGGTGGCGGTGGAGCTGGAAGGCGTGCCGGAAGCCCCGGCGGAGAAGGAGGGCTAAACCATGGCGGACGTGAATGTGGCGCTGCTGGTCAGCCAGACGGTGACCGAGGCCCAGAGCCAGAGCCGGATCAAGATGGGCCGGGACTATGCCAGCTTCTATGAGGCGTGGGCGGTCCTGCGCCAGCGGATCGAGGAGACCAAGCGGGACGCCAAGGCGCTGGAGAAGCTGCACAGCGAGCTGTGGGACGCCATCAAGGACGGCAACGAGGACGAGGCCCTCATTGAGATGGGCGCCATCAATGCCAGCGCCGCGGCGCTGTGCGCGGCCTTCGCGGGTATGGCGGCGGAGGCCCAGCGGGCGGTGGAGGAACAGACGTAAACGAGAAAAAGCCCAGCCCCGGAAGGGGCTGGGCAATGGCATACGATCGATGCGAGGCGGGGCGCGGAGCTGTGGCTAATCGCCAACCTTCGTAACTCGCCAGCCGTGCCATGCATAATGCCGATGTGCTGCGTCGTAAAGGGCCTTCGCGGCGCGCTTGATTTCGCGCTCGTCGTCCTCGATACCCAGCAGCTCCGGGTTGTCGCGGACGAATTTTGACAGATTGCGGATCGTCCACGACCTGTCGCCGTGCTCCAGTACAAACTCCTTGGCGCGGATATTTGTCTCAAACGCCCCGGTCAGCGGAGACGTTTTGAGCGCGGCCACTCGCGCATCCGGCGACTGCTGTGCCTCCGCCTGGACGCACCCGCATGAGGTCGTGTGACCACGTCTGAGATTGCCGGTCGTCGCGGCAGTCTCATTCCCGCAGGCGCAGTGACATAACCACCGCGTTTGGTGGCTGCTGCCACCATAGGAAAGACGCCGCAGCACGGTCAACCTGCCGAATGTTTGGCCTATCAGCGATGACCGCCTTTTTTCTGCGCCGGGATGTCCGCAGGACGTGCTGACGCCTTGACGCAGGTTACTCGCCGACACGATCCTTTCTTTCCCGCAGGAGCAGCGGCAGAGCCAACGGGAGCGACCGATCGTGTCGCTCTCTGCTCGCTCCAGCACAGTCCAATGACCAAAGGTTTGGCCTGTCAAGTCGCAGCTTCTCACGGCCTCACGTACACCCCCACCGCCTCCGCCAGCAGAAGACGGACATAGTCCGCGCACTGGCGGTCGCCGCTCTCCCAGTTCTCCACCGTCCGGCGGGGGATGCAGTATCGGACGGCAAAGGCGGCCTGAGACAAGCCGGTATGGGCGCGGATGTCGCGGATGGTCAGGTGGGCCGCGTCCCACAGATGGCCCAGCTCCTCGACGCGGTCCGCCGGGGCATCCGCCTCCGGGGCGTCGCCCCAGGCGGAAGAAAGTGCCCAGTCGGAAACGTAGGTGTCGCGGTCGGCGCAGTCCAAGGCGGCAGTCCACAGTGTGTTAAACAGTTTATCAGTCATGGGCGGTCTCCTCCTCTAAATACGTTCTTGGTTTAGATCAACACCGCCAGCGCATCGCGCTGGGCTACGGCGATCTCTACGCGCTCGGCGATTTCGCTCATGGTGGCCGGCTCACAGAAGTTCCCGACGTTGACACATTCGGGGCGGTCGCTCAGGTCGATCCAACTATTGTGACCGACAAACTCGTGGGTGGAGAGCTCCCCGGTAGCCCTGTCGTAAATCATCTGCACGGACATTTTGCCGTAGCGACCAGTCAGGCCCTTGGTCGCGGACGCTGCCTTCTTGAGGCCCTTGATGTTGATGGTAGTCATATTTTCCTCCCTGCCGCGGTAGCGGCGATCTATATTTAACTCACAAGCAGATTATACCACTCATTGGGTGGTATGTCAAGCGAAAACCGAGAAAATGTGAATTATTTGAGCTTTGATATAGCCGCCCTGGCGGGCTGAAGGACTGCGCTCATGCGTGGTGTACTGACGTAGGCAGGTCGGGGCGGCGATATGAGTGTCTGACTACCTTTATATAATACGCGCGGGCGCGTATCTGTGGGCTCGTTAAAAGCCTATGTTTGGCGGGAAGGCCGCTTGCAGCGGAGGAACGGCACCGCGTGACGGCTCCTCCGTGGACGGCGGGCAGGCGGCTTTACCGGCGGGCGGAGAAATGAACAGGCGGCTCGTGCGGGCACGGGTGCGACCTATGCTATTTTATCGCGGGAGAGGGAGGAGCAAACCATGACGACGGCGAAGGAGGGAATGTACATGATCACCAAGATCACCAGCGGCTCCGTGGTAGAGCGCCGCAAGACCTATGTGGGGCGCAGGCCCTCCCGGCGGGGGGCGCGGATCAAGGGTGCCAGCAGCGAGAAGAAGCAGGAGAACAACCGCCAGCAGGCCATCCTCGCCCTGGCGCGGACACTGAACTGCAACTATGCCAACGGCGACGGGTATCTGACGCTGTCCTTCACCGACGAGGCGCTGGCCGCCTGCGGCGGCACGCTGGCAGGGGCCAAGAAGGAGGCGCGGAAGTTCGCGGACCGTGTGGCCTACCGGATGAAGAAGCACGGCAAGGTGCTGAAATGGGTGATCGTGCCCAGTGAGATGGACGGCGAGACCGGGGAAGTGGTGCGCGTCCACGTCCATGTGGTCATCTCCGGCCACGGCCTGCGGCTGGAGGACGGCGTGTTCTGGCTGTACGGCGAGAAGCTGGACGATGTGTGGGGCAACGGCACGGTGGACGTGCAGATCCTCCGGCGGCAGAAGGACTACTATCCGCTGGCACGGTATCTCATCATGCAGGCACGCGGCGTGGCGGATGAGAAGAAGTACAGCGTCAGCCGGAACATGGTCAAGCCGAAGGTGGAGCACCTGTACACCTGGTCACCCGCGCCGCTGCGGGTGCCAGCCGGGGCCTCGGCGCTGCCGGGGACGCGGTACGATCCGGAGGCCGGGGTGAACTTCGTGCGGTACATACCCGCCCAGCAGGATCCCGCCCGGAAGGTGGGCGGCAGCAAGGAGATGGCCGTGGCCTATGCCGGGGAGCCGGTGGAGGGAGGTGACGGGGATGGGGTTTAAGAAGCTGCGCGGGGTGAAGCTGCCGGAGGAGAAGCAGGGCTTCATCCGCTACACCTGCCTGACGCTCGCGGAGCAGCCGCGGTGGATACAGGAGAAGGTCAAGTACACCTGCGACATGGTCGGAGGTGCGTACAGCCATGCCCTTTTTGAGCTGATGACCACCCGGAAAAGCGTGACGGCCATCTCTCTGGACCACGCCATCACGGAGAGCGTACTGTACGACATGAGGAAGGCCTTTTACGAGAGCTGGTAAACGGCTCGTTTTCTGGGATAACTGACATGCTTTAACTGAATGAATTGCCCGGAAGCTGTGATTTTGCACGGCCTCCGGGCTTTTTGCACTTTTTCGCATTTCCGTGATAACTGCACGTTGAAGTGTTGCACAATGGATAAAACGGAGAGTATTCACCGGCGGGAAGGAGGCGGGCACCGTGGCTGAAAAAGGGCAGAGACAACTGAGCGAGAAGCAGCGGCGCTTCGTGCGGGAGTGGCTGGTGGACATGAACGGCACGAGGGCTGCGGTCCGGGCGGGGTACAGCGAAAAGAGCGCGGCCAACACGGCCAGCCGGTTGATGAAAGACCCGGACGTGCAGGCCTACCGGAACGAGCTCTTGAAGGCAAAGTTCGACGAGCTGGGCATCACGCGGCACTCGCTGGCGGTGGAGGTGTACGAGATGATGCAGAAATGCAAGGGCGGCACCCCACACATGGTGTGGAACAGCGACACCAAGACCTACGAGCCGGACGGTACCTGGGAGCAGAACGAGAAGGGCCTGTACAAGGGCGCGGAGCTGCTGAGCCGGTTGCTGGACAAAATGGACGGCGCGGCCGAGGAAGAGGGCGCGGACTACGAAACGATGCTGACCGGCGGGGGCCGGGAATTTTGACAGGAGGAAGCCATGAACAGGAAGGACCAGGAGAAGCTGCAGGTGTGGCAGGAGCGTCTGGCGCTGGCGGAGAACGCCATCGCCGGGGAGCGCGAGAGGATGCTCCGGCGGGAGCAGCAGTATGAGGGCGGGCACACCATCTACGCCCCGGACGGCACCAAGGCCAGGGAGAGCCTTGCCAGCCATGTGCGGAACGTGAGCTTCGAGATCATCGAAACGCAGGTGGACAGCACCATCCCCTCGCCGAAGGTGACGGCGGTGCGGGAGGAGGACGAGTGGCTGGCGGACGTGATCGAGGCCATGCTGCGGGATGTGATGGACCGGCTGCCCTCGGAGCGCATGAACGACGAGGGCGAGAGACTGAGCCCGGTGCAGGGCGGCTACGGCCTGCTGGTGGACTGGCTGGACAGCGTCAGCGGGAAGGACTGGCTGGGTGACCTGAAGGTGAGCCTTGTCCACCCCTACGGCATCGTGCCGCAGGCCGGCATGACGCAGGTGGCGGACATGGATTTCTTTTTCCTCAAGACGCCGCAGACGAAGCGACAGATCCGAAAGTTCTACGGCGTAGACGTCAACGACGAGAACGAGAGCGATCCGTCCGCCCGGCGGCTTGGCGCGTCGGCGGACACCACGGACCAGCTGGTGACGATGGTGACCGCCTACTACCACAACGGCAAGGGCGGCATCGGGCGGCTGCGCTGGGTGAACGACGTGGTGCTGGAGGACCTGGAGGACTATCAGCTCCGGCGGGTACACCGCTGCACCGCCTGCGGCGCCGTGGGCGACGGCATGAAGTGCGCCTACTGCGGCTCCAAGAAATTCGAGGACGAGGTCATGGAGTACGAGGAGCTGACGGAGGACATCGTGCTGCGGAATGGCGCGGTGATCCCGGCGGTGAGCACCGTGCGGGATGAGCTGGGCCAGCCGGTGGCACTGGAGGCGGGCGTGCTGCTGCCGCAGATGCAGCCGGGCGGCGGTCCGGCGGTGGCCATGACGGAGGCGGCCTACCGGCAGGAGCAGACGCGCATCCCCTACTACAAGCCGGACGTGTTCCCGCTGGTCATCCGCAAAAACGTGAGTATGCCGGGGCGGTTCTGGGGCAGCAGCGACCTTGACGCCATCTTTGACCAGCAGAACAGCCTCAACAAGCTCTGCACGAAGTTGAACACAAAGGTGCTGTCCGGCGGCAGCTTCACCACCGTGCCGCCCGGCGCGCAGTTCATCACCGACAAAGACGGCGTGCGGGTAGAGCTGCAGAACCCGGCGCAGGTGGAGATGATCAGGACCTTTAACACGCAGGTGGACATCAACACAGATCTGGCCATGATGGCGCAGATCTACGAGCAGGCACGGCAGACCATCGGCATCACGGACAGTATGCAGGGGCGGAAGGATCCCACGGCCACCAGCGCCGTGGCCAAGGAGTTCAGCGCCCAGCAGGCGGCGGGCCGCCTGGAGAGCAAGCGGGTGATGAAGCGGGCCATGTACCAGGACTTGTTTGAAGCCATCTTCAAGTGGATGCTGGCCTACTGCGATGAGCCGCGCACCATCCGGCGGACGGACGAACACGGCGACGTAGAGTATGTGACCTTCGACCGCCACGACTTCCTGTACCAGGACGAGGCAGGGGAGTGGCAGTACAACACGGATTTTCTGTTCTCCTGCGACAGCTCGGCACCGCTGGCCTCGGACCGGCAGGCGCTTTGGAAGGAGACGAGGATGAACTTCCAGGAGGGCGCCATGGGCAGCCCCACGGAGATCACGACGCTGCTGCGGTTCTGGGAACAGATGGAGAAGCTGCACTACCCCATGGCCGGGGATATGGTCAAGAGCCTGCGGGATCAGATGGAGAACCAGCAGGTACAGCAGATGCAGCCCAAAGCGGCGGGCGGCTCCGGCGGGACGGAGCCTACGGTGGAGGAGCTGCTGACGATGGCGGCACAGCAGGGAGGGGGCGAGATGGCATGAAGTGCCCGGAATGCGGACTGGAGATGATGATCTACAGCACCACGGTGAACGCGGACGGCGGCAGCGAGACTGCCTATGTGTGCCGGAACCCGCAATGTGCCCGGTACGACCGGCGGCTCAGAAAAAAGAAGGACGCTCCGGCGGCGGACGGCGCGGCCGAAGCGTGAGGCGGCCCTCCGGGGCCGCGGTGGGTGGTTTCGCACGCCGCCCGGAGCCAGACAGATTTTCCTCCTGTCTTACTACCGGACGCCCTGCCGAAGGGTGGGGCATCCACCGCAGCCCCGGAGCTGCACAGGACAACGTTTCGCCGGCGGGACGGCGGGAAAAACCCGAATACGGCGAAAGGAGGACATGAAGCATGGAGAAAAAGAAGGGCTACATCGGCAGCATCGCCAACGTGGGCAGCCAGCGCGTGGAAGCGCCCGCCCAGAAGGCGGCGCCTGCCCAGAAGGGCACCGTGCGCTTCACCGGCACCGACCTTCGGACCGGGAATGGCGGCAGCAAGGATAAGCGCAAGTAAGCACGATTTTGTTGCCATCAACAAAATCGCCGCCTGCGGGCGGGACATTTCGCTTGGCCCCGGCGGAAAAGGGGCGTATTCGCACCGAACGCGGAAAAATCGGAAAGGAGAACACCATGAACGGATTGACGGAACAGGACTATGCGGAGGCCTTCGGCGTGGAGCTGCCCGATGAGGGCGGCGTAGCGGACGGCGGCACGCAGGAGCCTGTGGAAAACGGCACCGGCGGCGCCGGAGAAGAAAGCGCGGCACAGGAACCGGGCACGGAGGCCCATGAGGACGGCGGAGATCCTGCAGAAGCGGGAGGCGGCGCAGCAGCGCCGGGCGCGGAAGCGGGACAGAGCGCCGCGGAGCGCAGCCGGCAGGCCTACGGACGCCGGGCACGGGAGCGCGAGGCGGAACGGCAGGCCCTGACAGCGGCGGCGCAGGCCCGCGTGGACGCGGTGTACGCCGACCTGTTCGCGGGCCAGACGAACCCCTACACCGGCCAGCCCATCCGCACGGAGGCGGACTTCCAGGCCTATCAGGAGGCCAAGGCCAAACAGGAGCGCGAGGAGCAGATGCTCTCCGCCGGCGTGGATCCGGCGGCGCTGCAGGGCATGGTGGACGACGCCGTGAAGCCCCTGCGGGAGCAGGTGCAGCGCCAGCGCCTGGAGGGCATGAGCGCCGAAGCGCGGAACGTGACCGCCCAGGCACAGGCGGTCATCCGGCAGGGCCTTGAGGCTGTGCGGGTGAAGTACGACGGCAGCGTCCAGAGCCTTGAGGACATCGTGGCCATGCCTACCGGAGAAGCCTTCCGCGGCTATGTGGAAAAGGGCCTGTCCATCGAGGACGCCTTCTATATGGCCAACCGCGACGCCGTGGACAAGCGGCGCATGGAGGCAGCCAAGCAGGCCGGCATCAAGCAGGCCAGCGGCAAGCGCCACATGGCCCCGGTGCCCGGCGCTGCGGGTGAGGCACCCTATGTCGCCACGCCGCGGCAGAAGGAGCTGTACCGCGAGATCAATCCCAATGCGACGGACGACGAGATCAATGCCGCATACGGAGAATTCTACAAACAGTGAAGCCCCGACACGGGGCGGGAAAGGAGATAACAAACTATGTTCATGCTTAGCAGAATGCTGGTGGGCAATACGCCCCCCATCGTGTATATGCAGCCCACCGACGGCGAGAGCTACCAGGTGGGTGAGGCGCTGAAGCTGGCCAGCGGCAAGGTGACGCTGTGCAGCGGCGCCGCGGCACCCAGCCATGTGTGCGTGGGCCCCATCGACGACAACGGCGTGGTGCCGTGCGTGGAGGTGCAGAAGTACATGGAGTTCGAGACCACCCTCGGCGTGGCCCCCGCGGACTCCGCGACCGTCGGCGTGGGCGACAAGGTCACCCTGCACACCGACGGTATGCAGGTCACCGCCACCAAGACCGGCGGTGTGGCAGAGGTCACCGGCATCGACGGCCAGACCGTCGGTTCCCGCGTGACGGTGAAGTTCTGAGCGAAGAAAGGAGATACATAACATGAGTGGTTTTCTGACCGTTTCTATCGGTTCCGGGCTGAACGGGACCATCTATGGCGATTGCCAGGTGCCGCTGAAGGCATTTCTGGAGAGCCGGGGCGAGGCGTTCCAGCGTGAGAGCCTTCTGCCCTATCTGTACCGCATGGAAAAGAGCCGCCACTGGGCGGAGCGCTATTCCAGCGAGACCGCCATGGGCGACTTCGAGCCCGTGGGAGAAGGCGGCGATTATCCCAAGACCGGCTTTGAGGACGGCTACTTCCGGGACATCGTGAACATGACGTTCAAGCAGTCCTTCTCCGTGACAAAGGAGCTGGTGGAGGACTGCCTGCTGGGCACCATGAAGCAGCGCGCCAACAAGCTGGTGACCGCCTACGGCCGCACCCGCGAGAAGTTCGGGCGTATCCTGTACGCCGGCGGCCTGTACGGCACCACCGTTTCCTACAAGGGCAAGACCTTCGCCTGCGGCAGCGCCGATGGGCAGGCCCTGTTCTCTAAGACGCACCCCAACAAGGTCGACGGCGCCAAGCAGACCAACCTGTACAAGGGCACCTTCACCAACACCCTGTTGGGCAAGATCGAGACCGAGATGCAGAACATCAAGGGCGACAACGGCGAGCTGCTGGGCGTGGCCCCGGACACCATCTGGATCCCCAACGACGGCGCGCTGAAGGACGCCGTGTTCTCCGCCGTGGGCGCCGACAAGGAGCCCACCTCCGGCAACAACGCCTTCAACTACCAGTTCGGCCGCTGGAACATCATCGTGGATCCCTACCTGACCGCCGCGCTGGCCGACATGGGCAAGAGCAGCGAAAAGCCCTTCTTCCTGCTGGACAGCAAGTTCATTGAGCTGAACGACGGCCCCATCTTCCAGGACCGCGTGCCGCTGGAGGTCAAGTCCATCATCGACACCAACAACGACAACAACGTCTGGCAGGGCCGCGCCCGCTTCGGCGCCGGTTTCGTGGACTGGCGGTTCATCGCTGCGGGCAATATGTCCACCGGCACCGACCTCACCTAAGAGGAAGGCGGTGGCGGCATGACATGGGGAGATGTGAAACTGGCTGCACTGCAGACCATGTACTCCAACGAGGGCGCTGTGCTGACGGAGGACGACATCACAGAAGTGGAGACTCTGGCACAGGCGTACTACGACGCTCTGGACGCTGAGGACAAGGCGAACGCTGAGGAAATCACGCAGTAAGGAGAATATCATGTCAAGCACTGCATACGCACACGTACGTTTTCTTGATGGGACTTTGGCTGACTATCAAACAGAAAGGACAACAAACCATGAGACTTTCAAACGGTGACGTCCT
>OHVB01000391.1_pt1 | contig 16481 bp, 13 predicted proteins | sample 1579331 | NCBI WGS metagenome assembly OHVB01 (sample SAMEA3882503, study PRJEB24775) | human gut metagenome | biome: human-associated habitat; feature: intestine environment; material: feces | place: Netherlands | collected 2009/2010
AGGCAAAGGACAGAAACTTTTGATAGTGATTGCCATTGGGTACGGTGAGAATCAGGGTGTTGCCCACAAGAGCAAAGATATATCAGAAATCAGCAGGGCAGATGTGGCGACAGACTGGTTCACAAAGGGGATGGAGGCGGTGTGTCTGGCACCGACAGCAGTGAACCAGCAGAAGTTCATGTTTGAGCTGAGAGAGGGTGTGGTGACAGCGAAAGCTCCGAGAGGAATATGCACGAAGATAGATCTTGGAATTGCCAAATACCACTTTGAGGCTGGGAGTGGACACAAAGTCTTCACAAAATAATTAGCACTCGCCTCTTGACAGTGCTAATAATGCGTGTTATAGTACATACAGAACAAAGGAAGAGAGAAAAAAGAAATCTTCCGGAGAAAGTTCTTACAGAATTTGCAGATGTTTTCAGAAACAGTAAATTAAAAACGCCTGCGCAGCACGCAGCGAATATAGATCAGGAGGAATGAGTTATGTTAATGCCAAGTATTTTCGGAGAAGATTTATTTGATGATTTTATGGGATATCCGACAGGCCGTCAGGCAGCTGCCAATGCTTATCCTCAGGTGAAGGATATGATGAAGACAGATATCCGTGATGTAGATGGCAATTATGAACTGGAGATCGATCTTCCGGGATTTAAGAAAGAGGATGTGAAGATCCAGCTGAAGAATGGTTATCTGAACATTCAGGCAACCAGAGAAGAGAAGAAGGACGAGAAGGATGATAAAGGTAAATATGTTCGCAGAGAACGTTATACAGGAACCTGCAACAGAAGCTTTTATGTAGGCTCGAGCATTAAGCATGAAGATATCCATGCGAAATATGAGAACGGAATCCTTCATGTAACCTTCCCGAAGGAAGAGACCAAGAAAGAAGCAGAAGAGAAGAAATTTGTTTCTATTGATTGATCAGCATTTATTGTGAAGCCCCGGTACTGGATTGCAAGCTCCGGGTGATGGAATATAGCATAATAACAATATCCGGAACAACCCAAACGGATATTGCAAATATTAAAGCTCCAAATTGCACATTGCATTTGTTTATATAAATGAATATAACCCCCTTTTTTCCACCCCTCTGCCAATGTCCGGCAGAGGGGTTCTTTACGTTTCAGCCTGAAGTACAGAGGTGAATTCTGATTACTGTTTACTGGTAATATTCCGCGAAGCGTGTTGCTGAGAACGGAGTGAACAGTAACGAATTCTGATTAACTTTACACTCTTTCCTCACTCTGTTATACTTGGAACAGGTAAACAGCGGAAATTCGGCAATACTATAAAATTGGGGAAAGAGTTTTTACAGAGGTGAATATATGGGAGATAAGATCAAGGTTATCATGGACTGTGATCCCGGAATCGATGACGGGATCGCACTGGCATATGCGGCAGCACATCAGGACGAACTGGAGCTGCTTGCAGTGACGACATCTGCAGGAAGTACCAGGATAGAAAGAGTGACCCAAAATGCACTGGAGCTGGTGGATTTTTACGGACTGAAGGTTCCGGTGGCAGGAGGCCAGGACCGTCCTCTTGTGAAAGCGGCAATTTATGCGGAAGAATTCCACGGAGAGACAGGGCTTGGCCATTGCGTACTGCCGGAAGCAAAATCAGAGGCTGCTTCTGATAATGCAGTGCTTTTTATACGTGACATTCTGAATGCCATTCCTGAGGGCGAGCAGGTAGTAATGATCGAAACTGCACCAATGACTAATCTTGCACTTCTGTTGAAGGTTTTTCCTGAAATAAAGAATAAGATCAGAAAAATTGTATTTACAGGCGGCGCAGCAAAAGGCGGAAACATCACACCGGCAGCGGAATTCAACATCTACGCAGATCCGGAGGCGGCAAAGATCGTATTCGATTCCGGAATCCCACTGATCATGTGTGGACTGGATGCTACCCTGAAATGTAATCTCACCAGAAACCAGATCATGAAGCTGTGCCAGTCCGGTGATCCGGCAGCCAGAGCCTGTGGAGATATGGCTGGCTACGTACTTGAAAATTTTTCCAAATATCGCTGCGTTGCAAGTATCCATGCTGCTGTACCGTTTATGTATCTCATCCATCCGGAGTTCTTTAAAACAGAAAAAGTATTCCTGGATGTGGATTGTTCAGACGGTGCCGGACGGGGTGCCACATTATGCGATTTCCGCTGGTGGCTACACGAAGAAGACGAAATGAAAGATATGATTCTGACAGATGCAGATACAGAAAGTTTCCAGCAGGAGCTGTTTGAAGCGATTTATTCTGTGTCCGAATGCAAAAATATGAAATAGCCGGACAACGATCCGGAAACAGCTGCATTTATGAAGCAGCTGAGCAGTCAGATAAGAGGACAGAAAACCCATGAACTATATTGTATTTGACCTGGAATGGAACCAGAATCCGGATGGAAGAAGACATCCGGATAGTCGGCTCCCGTTTGAGATCATAGAGATCGGGGCAGTAAAATTAAATGAAAAAAGAGAGATCGTTGATACCTTTCAGTGCCTGATCAAGCCCAAAGTGTACCACTGGATCCACGACAGTATCCATGAAGTGATCCACGTGGATTATCATGAACTGGAAAAAGGCATCCCTTTTCCAAGGGCAATCCGCAGATTTCTGGAATGGTGCGGGGAGGAGTATCGCTTTTTTACCTGGGGAGACCAGGATGTGATGGAACTTCAGCGCAATATGAAATACTATAATCTTCTGAAGCTGATGCCAGGACCGGTGCATTACTATGATGTGCAGAAACTTTTCAGCATAAAATTCGAGGATGGAATATCCAGGCGTTCCCTGGAATATGCTACAGACTATCTGCAGCTTCCCAAAAACCGGGATTTTCACCGGGCACTGGCAGACGCCAGCTATACTGCCAGGATACTCCTGGAGATCGATGAAGCCTGCATGATCCGCCATCCGTCCCTGGATGTATATCAGAATCCAAAATCCAGAGACAGCGAGATTTATATTTCCTATACAGACCATGACAAGTTTGTGTCCAGGGAATTTGTATCAAAGGAGCGTCTGATGAAGGACCGTACCATGGTAAGTACCATGTGTCCCATCTGCAGATGCCCTGCCAAGAGGAAGATCCGCTGGTTCAGTACCAACAATTCCAAGGTATATTACAGCCTTGCCCTTTGCCATGAGCATGGACCTGTTGCCGGAAAGATCCGGATCCGAAAAACCGATGAGGGAAAATATTTCGGGGTGAAGACCCTGAGAGCAGAAGATACAGAAGCGGCGGATGAGATCCGTGAAAAGCACGAATCTCTCCGCCGCAGGAAAATGTTACGAAGCCAGGAGAAGATCTGATACGATGTTTCGTTCGTATTGCATTCCCCATCCGACCATTTGTTTCTTATAATAATATTTGCTTTTCAGACGCAGTGGGCCGACAGCATTCTGAAGAACGGCCTGGCGTTTGTTAAGCTGTGATTTTTTGATACCTTTTGGAAGAGTCACATAAACCTTTGTCTGATAATAAAACGGATAGGTGTTTCCGTTATTCTTAAGGATATATTTGTCACAAGGGAGTACCTTAAACGGGACTGGCTCCATGGACACCTTCATATCCACCTTTTCAAAATTTTCAAAACCATAATTAAAAAGAGAAGCGGTATCGCTGTAAGCATTTGCCGCGGAAGTAGAATTCAGGATCACGGCTACCAGCGTTATATTTCCTCGTTTGCAGTAGGTGACAAGTGTGTTGCCGGATGCATCCGTGTAGCCTGTTTTTCCGCCACGGACGCCTTCATAATAATATTCGCCGTTTTTCATCATCTTGTGATGATTGAGCAGCTGGCGGGCTTCCGCAAATTTATTGGTAGGCGGGATCTCGTAATAACGTTTGGTGCAGTATCGCCGGAAAAGAGGATTCAGCCAGGCGGATTTGGCGATCTTTGCCATGTCGGAGGCTGTGGTGTAATGATTCTCATCCGGAAGACCGTTGGGATTGTTAAAGTGTGTGTTCTTGCAGCCAAAAAGCTTGGCGCGCCAGTTCATGAGTTCTGCGAATTTCTTTACAGAGCCGGAAACTTCTTCCGCAACGGCGACTGACATTTCATTAGCGGACTGGAGCATGACAGCCATCAGGGCCTGATCCCTGGTGAATTTTTCACCGGGAGCAGCATAAATACTGGAATCTCCGGCAGTTACACTGGTGGAAGCTTTTTCAGATACGGTAATGTTTGTCTTAGCGTTCAGATTTTCACAGGCAAGCAGTGTAGTCAGGATCTTCGTGATGCTGGCAGGGTAGAGCTGTGTGTCCGCATTTTTGGAATAAAGAACGGCTTCTGTATTTACGTCCATAAGGACTGCAGCCTGTGCTTCGATGCCGGGACCTTTGGGCCACCCGTCAATGGAATCGGTGTCGGCAGCCTGTGAATAATAGCTGGAGTGAGCAGGCGTGACTGCTGCGGCCTGACCATCAGGAACCGGTGTGGCAGTGACGATAGGATCACCATATTCATCGTATCCATAGGCAGCCGCCGCGCAGGGAGCTGCGCCTGTGAGCAGGATCCCTATGCCGAGAATGCCTGCAAAGATCCGGTGCAAGGATCGTTTTTTCATATTTTTCATAACAAGATACCTTTCAGTGATAAATCCGGGCGAGAAGGTTATTATTCATTTGAGAATCAGTAACCGAAAAAACTTGCCCGTTTTGTGATGAGGTGCAGTATTTCATTAATTATAGCATTGTATTAATGAAACGCTGTATTTTTGCCCTCAAGATTCTGTAGTAGTATACCACTTTCCTCCCGGAAAAACCACTTGCAGTCTGTGAAAATTCCATTAAGAAGAAGTGAACATACATATAATAAGAAAAATCCATGAAAACACTTGACATATGGATTTTCCCCAACCTATAATAGACAGCGTATATAGAAAAAGCTGTGATGGAGACAGTAGGCCATATGGAAAGCTTGCAGCGAACTGGGGATGGTGGGAGCCCGGGGCGAGTAAATATGGCGGAATATCACTCCTGAGCTTCAGTTCCGAAGTTGTCCGGCAGCAGCCGGAAGAATATCTGATATACAGATGATCATTAAGTAAGAACTGACGGATTTCCTCCGTTACAGGGAACATATATCGGCAGATACAAAGAATTGTCCGCCATGAACAGACATGGAACAACAGCCCGCGCCATAACACAGAGCATAAGAACACAGCAGAAGACGCAGGGATCCGGACACAGGCCCGTATAATGTAACAGGTGGTACAGCGAATCAGACTTCGTCCTTTTACAGGATGGGGTCTTTTTTTATAAGTGCCCGAAGCATTGGCACGAACAGGTATCTGTGAAGAAACAATCCGCTGTGGCCTTACAGATGAGGCAGCAGCCAGTAATCAGACACAGGAGGTAAAAATTGTGTATCGTAAAGTTGACACGAATCTGAATTTTGTTGACCGCGAAAAAGAAGTTGAGAAATTCTGGAAAGACAATAAGATTTTTGAAAAGAGTATGGACAGCCGTAAAGAGGGCGAGACATACACATTCTATGACGGACCGCCTACCGCTAATGGTAAGCCACACATCGGACACGTTCTGACACGAGTTATCAAGGATATGATCCCGAGATACCGTACAATGAAGGGATACATGGTTCCGCGAAAAGCAGGATGGGATACTCACGGACTTCCGGTTGAGCTTGAGGTTGAGAAGAAACTTGGTCTTGACGGCAAGGAACAGATCGAGGAGTACGGAATTGAGCCATTTATCCAGCAGTGTAAAGAGAGCGTATGGAAATACAAAGGAATGTGGGAGGATTTCTCCTCTACCGTTGGTTTCTGGGCTGACATGGAGCATCCGTATGTAACATACGACAACAACTTCATCGAGTCCGAGTGGTGGGCACTGAAAGAAATCTGGGACAAAGGCCTTCTTTACAAAGGTTTCAAGATCGTTCCTTACTGCCCGCGTTGTGGAACTCCGCTTTCCGCACAGGAAGTTTCCCAGGGATACAAAACTGTTAAAGAGCGTTCCGCAATCGTTCGTTTCAAGGTTGTCGGTGAGGATGCATACTTCCTGGCATGGACAACAACACCGTGGACACTTCCATCCAACGTTGCACTTTGTGTAAACCCGGATGAGATCTACTGCAAGGTAAAAGCAGCAGACGGCTATACCTACTACATGGCAGAGGCACTTCTGGACAAGGTTCTCGGCAAGCTTGCAAAGGATGATGAGCCTGCATATGAGATCCTTGAGAAATATAAAGGAACAGACCTTGAGCGCAGAGAATATGAGCCGCTTTTTGCATGTGCAGGAGAGGCAGCAGCAAAACAGCGCAAAAAAGCTCATTTCGTAACCTGTGACAACTACGTTACCATGAGTGATGGTACCGGTATCGTTCATATCGCACCTGCATTTGGTGAGGATGACAGCCGTGTCGGACGTGAGTATGACCTTCCGTTCGTACAGTTCGTAGACGGACAGGGCAACATGACCAAAGAGACACCATACGCAGGTGTATTCGTAAAGAAAGCGGACCCGATGGTCCTCACAGACCTTGACAAAGAGGGCAAGCTTTTTGACGCACCGAAATTCGAGCATGATTATCCGCACTGCTGGAGATGTGACACACCGCTTATCTACTATGCACGTGAGTCCTGGTTCATCAAGATGACTGCAGTAAAGGATGATCTGATCCGTAACAACAATACTATCAACTGGATTCCGGAGAGCATCGGTAAGGGACGTTTCGGTGACTGGCTTGAGAACGTTCAGGACTGGGGTATTTCCAGAAACCGTTACTGGGGAACACCACTGAACATCTGGCAGTGTGAATGCGGACATATGCATTCCATCGGAAGCCGTCAGGAGTTATTCGAGATGAGCGGTGATGAGAGAGCCAAGACAGTAGAGCTTCACCGCCCATACATCGATGAGATCACACTGAAGTGTCCGGAGTGCGGTGGAGAAATGCATCGTGTACCGGAGGTTATTGACTGCTGGTTTGACTCCGGCGCAATGCCGTTTGCACAGCATCATTATCCGTTTGAAAACAAGGATCTGTTCGAGCAGCAGTTCCCCGCTGACTTTATCTCCGAGGCAGTGGACCAGACCCGTGGATGGTTCTACTCTCTGCTGGCAGAATCTACCCTGCTCTTCAATAAGGCTCCTTACAAGAACGTTATCGTTATGGGTCATGTACAGGATGAGAATGGTCAGAAGATGAGTAAGAGTAAGGGCAATGCGGTAGATCCCTTCAACGCACTGGAGACCTACGGTGCAGATGCCATCCGTTGGTATTTCTACACCAGTTCCGCACCCTGGCTGCCGAAGAGATTCTCCGGCAAAGCCGTACAGGAAGGACAGCGTAAATTCATGGGTACCCTGTGGAACACCTACGCATTCTTCGTACTGTATGCAAACATTGATAATTTTGACGCTTCCAAATATACACTGGAATACGACAAACTGCCCGTAATGGATAAGTGGCTGCTGTCCAAGCTGAACTCTACCGTTGCAGAAGTAGACAGCAATCTGGACCAGTACCGTATCCCCGAGGCTGCCAAGGCTCTGCAGGACTTCGTCGATGAGATGAGTAACTGGTATGTAAGACGCAGCCGTGAGCGTTTCTGGGCAAAGGGTATGGAGCAGGATAAGATCAATGCCTACATGACGCTGTACACCGCACTGGTGACCATCTGTAAGGCAGCCGCACCCATGATCCCCTTCATGACAGAGGATATTTACCAGAACCTGGTAAGAAGCAACGATGCAAATGCACCCGAGAGTATCCATCTGTGTGACTTCCCGGTAGTGAACAAGGATCACATCGACAAGAAGCTGGAAGAGGATATGGAGGATGTACTGGATGCTGTAGTTATGGGGCGTGCATGCCGTAACGAAGCTGCCATCAAGAATCGTCAGCCTATCAGCAGAATGTATATCAAGTCAGACTTCACCTTAAGTGAGTTCTACCAGGAGATCATCGAGGATGAGTTGAACGTCAAGGAAGTCGTATTTACCGATGACGTACGTGACTTTACCTCTTACACCTTCAAACCCCAGCTGCGTACCGTAGGACCCAAGTATGGCAAACAGTTGGGCGGCATCCAGAAGCACCTTGCAGCACTCGATGGCAATGCAGCAATGGATGAGCTGAATGCAGACGGCGCATTAAAGTTCGATGTAGACGGTGTGGCTGTGGAACTGACCAAGGACGATCTGCTGATCGACATGGCACAGAAGGAAGGCTATGTATCTCAGGAGGACAATCGGATGACCGTTGTCCTGGATACCAACCTGACACCGGAACTGGTAGAGGAAGGCTTCGTATACGAGATCATCAGCAAGATCCAGACCATGCGTAAGGAGAGCGGCTTCGAAGTGACCGATCACATCCGCGTATCCATCAATGGCAACGATAAGCTGTCCGAGATCGCACAGAAGAACAAAGAAGCCATCAGCAGCAAGGTTCTGGCTGACGAACTGACAAGCGGTATGGAATACGGCGTATCGAAGGAATGGAATATCAACGGCGAGAACGCAGTGATCGCTGTGGAGAGAGTATAAAGATAAAGATTCTGTGGTTTTCCGGAAGGGGGACCGCAGAATCTTTTCTGTTTCGGAAAAACATTTACGAAACTTACGAAAACCGGCGAAAACAGTTGGAATGAGTGTATATATTTGTTATAATATTACCTGTATTTGGTTAAGAATATGGATGAAATCATAACGCTATCCGGCGCGGAATATCTTGAGAAGAGTACAATACCGGAGAGGTAATGGAGAGGAGAACATAGGTGAAAAAATCAGTAGCAGACAGCGAGAAGCCGGTAAAGGCAAAAGAGTTCGATAAGGAGCTCTTCAAGAGAAGTGTGGAATATAATGTGCGCACCCTGTATCGTAAGAATCTGGAAGAAGCAGATGCACAGCAGATCTTCCAGGCAGTATCTTATGCGATCAAGGACCGTATCGTAGAGAACTGGATGGAGACCCAGAAGGCATATGAGAAGGAAGACCCCAAGATGGTCTACTACATGTCCATGGAGTTTTTGATGGGAAGAGCACTGGGCAATAACCTCATCAATTTAAAGGCATATAAGCCCGTAGCGGAAGCTCTGGAAGAACTGGGACTGGATCTGAACCTGATCGAGGACCAGGAGCCGGATGCAGCACTGGGTAACGGTGGACTGGGACGTCTGGCAGCATGTTTCCTGGATTCTCTTGCAACACTGGGATATGCATCTTATGGATGCGGTATCCGTTACCGTTATGGTATGTTCAAGCAGAAGATCAGAGACGGCTATCAGGTAGAAGCACCGGATAACTGGTTAAAAGACGGCAACCCGTTCGAGCTTCGCAGACCGGAATATGCGAAAGAAGTACGTTTTGGCGGAAATATCCGTGTGGAATACGATGAGACAGGAAAGACACACTTCGTTCAGGAGAACTATGAATCTGTAATGGCGATCCCTTATGATTATCCGATCGTAGGATACGGCAACCATATCGTGAATACACTTCGTATCTGGGATGCAGAAGCGATCGTAGACTTCCAGTTAGATTCTTTTGACCGTGGAGATTATCACAAAGCCGTTGAGCAGGAGAACCTTGCGAAGAACATCGTAGAAGTGCTTTATCCAAATGATAACCACATCGCAGGAAAAGAACTGAGACTGAAACAGCAGTATTTCTTCGTATCAGCAAGTATCCAGGCTGCAATTACAAAGTTTAAAAAGAAACATGGTGATATCAGCAAACTGCCGGAGAAAGTAACATTCCAGATGAATGATACACATCCGACAGTAGCAGTAGCAGAGCTGATGCGTATTCTTCTTGATGAGGAGAATCTCGGATGGAATGAAGCATGGGATATCACAACAAAATGCTGTGCATATACGAACCATACGATCATGGCAGAAGCACTTGAGAAATGGCCGATCGACCTGTTCTCAAGACTGCTTCCGCGTATTTACCAGATCATCCAGGAAATCGACCGCCGTTTCATCGCGCAGGTAAGAGCACAGTATCCTGGTAATGAAGAAAAGGTTAAGAAGATGGCAATCCTGATGGACGGCCAGGTGAAGATGGCACACCTTGCAATCGTTGCAGGTTATTCTGTCAATGGTGTTGCAAAGCTGCATACAGAGATTCTGAAGAATCAGGAACTGAAAGACTTCTATCAGATGATGCCGGAGAAGTTCAACAACAAGACAAATGGTATCACACAGAGACGTTTCCTCATGCATGCGAACCCGCTGCTTGCTGACTGGGTAACAGAGAAGCTCGGCACAAAAGAGTGGATTACAGACTTGTCCAAGATGAGCGGACTGAAGGAATGGCTGGATGACGAAAAGGCTCTGAAAGAATTCATGACGATCAAGTTCAAGAACAAAGAGCGTCTTGCAGCTTACATCAAAGAGCACAACGGTGTAGAAGTAGATCCAAGATCGATCTTCGACGTACAGGTAAAACGTCTGCACGAGTACAAACGTCAGTTACTGAACATCCTGCATGTAATGTATCTGTACAACCAGATTAAAGAACATCCGGAAATGTCCTTCTATCCTAAGACATATATCTTCGGAGCAAAGGCTTCTGCAGGATATATCCGTGCTAAAGAGATTATCAAACTGATCAACTCTGTTGCGGATGTGATCAACAATGACCGCAGCATCAACGGCAAACTGAAAGTTGTCTTCATCGAAGATTACCGCGTATCCAACGCAGAGCTTATCTTCGCGGCAGCAGACATCAGTGAGCAGATTTCTACAGCTTCCAAAGAAGCTTCCGGAACAGGTAACATGAAGTTCATGATGAACGGTGCACCGACTCTCGGAACAATGGACGGAGCAAACGTAGAGATCGTAGACGAAGTTGGAATCGACAATGCATTTATCTTCGGACTGAGTGCCGACGAAGTTATCAACTACGAGCAGAACGGCGGATATAATCCATATGACATTTACAACAATGATCCGGACATCCACAGAGTGGTAGACCAGCTGGTAGACGGAACATATTCTAACGGCGATACAGAGATGTATCGTGACCTTTACAACAGCCTTCTGAATAATCAGGGGGGTTCAAGAGCAGATATGTACTTTATCTTAAAGGACTTCCGTTCTTATGCAGATGCTCAGGCTCGTGCAATGGAAGCTTACAAAGATAAAGAAAAATGGGCTAAGATGGCTCTTAAGAACACTGCTTGTTGTGGTAAATTCTCTGCCGACAGAACAATCCAGGAATATGTAGATGATATCTGGCATCTGGATCATGTTGTGATCGATGAGGATGAATTAGAATATTAAGAGAAGTTGTCAGTGGCAAGTTCTTTTGTATATGAATAATAAGAGAAGCTCTCTCATACATTGAGGTATGGGAGGGCTTTTTTTATGTGGAACAGAAGGTATTATTATAGAGAAAAAATAAAAAAGGCAGCCTGCTGGGCGCTTATCATAATATTATTGCCGTATATTGTAACCGTATTTGTAAATGGTCCAAAGATTGTAACTGCATCGAAAGTAGATGAGATGACAATAGATGTAAAGGGCGGTGGGAAGATGCCGGTGGAAAAATATTGCATTGGAATATTGGCGAGGGACATGCCGGCAGAATATGAAGAAGAAGCATTGAAGGCCCAGGCAATCCTGGTGCGGACAGAAGTCTACCGGGCAATCCGGGATGCGGGGGAAGGACAGAAGCTTGAGAAAGAATTCTGGACCGAGAAACAGATGAAGTCGGCGTGGGGGATGCGATATGCAGAAAATTACCGCAAGTTAAAAAATGCGCTGGAATCCACGGCAGGACAAGTGCTATTCTATGAAGACGGTCTGGCGATGACACCATTTTTTAATCTGAGTAATGGATATACCAGGGATGCGAAAGAGGTTCTTGGAAAGGAGGAGTATCCTTATCTGAAGATTGTGGAATGCCCGGAGGATGTGAATGCAGAAGATGAGATACAGACGGTTGTATTGGGAGAAAAAGATATAGGGACGATGGATGTGGAGGTAGTGGAAACAGATTCTGTAGGATATGTATTAAAGATCCGTGTGGGAGATAATACCATCAGCGGGGAAGAATTCCGAAATAAATATAACCTGGCATCCAGCTGTTTTACCCTGCAGCGTTATAACGGCAAATTGCGGGTGACAACAAGAGGAACCGGACATGGGATCGGAATGAGCCAGTATATGGCAAATGAGATGGCGAAGAAGAAAAAAAGCTATAAAAATATTTTAAAATATTTTTTTAATGGAACGGAGATAAAAGAAGTGACAGAAATCGTAAAAGGTGTATAACTATATCACAATCTGGCAAAAATATGGTCAGAGGTGGTGATGAAATGAATAAAAATCAGAAACCGTCAATGTCAAAACGGCGTGCTACCGTAGCAGCAGTATTATGTTTTGTGGCAGCGATTGCAATAGCAGGAACATATACATTTAATGATTACAGAAAAACGCAGAAAAATGAATTGGCGAAGGCGGAAGAAAAGGCGAAACAAGACAGCGAAGCGGCAAAAGAAACCGGAACATCCAAGATTAAAAACGAAGATATGACAAGTGATACGGATGAAAGTGACAGTAACGGAACCGGGAAAGACGGAACAACAACGGGCTCTGGGACAACAGATTCCGGGACAACAGATTCCGGGACAACCGGAACTTCAGGATCAGAAGGAACCGGAACATCCGGATCATCAGGTCAGACCGGAACCCAGGCAACGGCAGGAAAAAGTCACAATATCAACTTTACGGAAGACAGTTACATCCTGTGGCCGGTGAACGGAGCCGTGATCATGAGCTACAGCATGGATAAGACAGTATATTTCCAGACGCTGGATCAGTACAAGTATAATCCAGCTGTGATCATCGAAGGCGCAGAAGGCGACCAGGTACTCTGCGGTGCGCCCGGAATCGTCAAGTCGATCGATGTCAGTGCACAGACCGGAACAACGGTTAACGTAGATATCGGAAATGGATATGAGCTGTTATATGGACAGTTGAAAGAAGTCCCGGTGAAAGTTGGGGATTATGTGGAAGCAAAGAGTGTGCTTGGTTATGTGAGTCAGCCGACAAAGTATTACAGCAAAGAAGGCTGTAATGTGTATTTTGAGATGCGAAAAGACGGACAGCCGGTGAATCCGGTGGAGTATACGGCGGATCAGGATTAACAGAAAGGGACCGGAGATTCTTAAGAAATTTTCCGGTCTTTTTTAGCGTTCTGCCGATATCAAAGTATGCGGAAAAATCTATGAACAGGGGATAAAATTGACTTTCCGTGGGATAATGGATAAAATAAAGTGGATTATTACAGGAAAAATCGGACCGATTGTGGATAAGTGGGGACAACTACATGAATTATACATACATCGTAAAGTGTGCGGACAGCACGTTATACACAGGGTGGACAAATGATCTGGATAAGCGGATAAAAGCACATAACAGTGGAAAAGGCGCAAAGTATACAAAGACCAGAAGACCGGTGAAGCTTGTGTATTATGAAGAGCATGAGACAAAAAATGAGGCAATGAGCCGGGAATATGCAATCAAGCATTTGACCAGGAAAGAAAAAGAGATATTGATCAAGGGTAATGGAAACTTATGCGGAAGCTGGATGGTAAAGGGAGATATGATTAAAGCCGGTGAATTTGAGAAGATTAAGAAACTTACACGGGAAGCAAAAGAACTGGCAGAATAAATGAAAAAAGAGCTCGCATCAAGTCGGGAGAGATATTATTTAATATCCCGTGTGTGATGCGGGCTCTTTTTTATCGCCATGTGTTCGAAAGAAGCTGCTAAAGTATGCAAGAGATGTTGCCGGCAGCAAGTTCTCTGTATACTGGAAATATAAGGATAAATGGATATTACTTAAAGTACAAATGCATACATCACTACGAAGTGGCAGGCACTTCCGGCCATTACAAAGAGATGAAAGATCTCATGGCTTCCGAAATATTTGTGCTTATTGTTAAAGATTGGAAGCTTCAAAGCATAGATCACGCCGCCAACGGTGTAGATGATACCACCGGCCAGCAGCCATCCGAAAGCTGCCGGGCTTAAGGAATTCAGTAACTGTGTAAATGCCAGGACACAGGTCCAGCCCATGCCGATATAGAGCACGGAAGAAACCCATTTCGGACAGAATACCCAGAATGCTTTGATCAGGATTCCGGCAATGGCAAATGCCCATACGATTGCCAGAAGGATGAGTCCGGTTCTGCCGCCAAGTACCAGCAGACAGATCGGAGTGTAACTTCCGGCAATGAGTACGCTGATCATCATGTGGTCGATTTTTTTAAGGATTGTATTTACTTTTCGGGATTTATCGAATGTATGGTAAGTTGTGCTTGCGGCGTACAGTAAGATCAGGCTTGCCGCATATACAGCAATTGCGATAATGTAAATTTTACTCGGTTCGCGCGCCGCTTTTAAAAGCAATGGAATTGCTGCGAAGATTGCCATCAACATTCCGATAAAATGTGTGATCGCGCTTCCCGGATCTTTAATGTGTTCTTTTAACTGCTCTGCCATAATCATGCACCTCCTGAATGTCGAAAATATGACATGTAGTTTTCAATACTATGTTTGCTATATATGTATATTATACCCGAAACTGAAAAAAATCAAGTAGAAAAACAAAAATATTTTTAAAATCAAAGTATTATATAAACTGGCCTGTGCGAAAATAGAACAACTGGCTGTATGGACACATCCACTTTCGTGATAATATATTATGCGGTATTAAATTATGGCAGATGAGGGATTCATCTGTTATACACACGATGGAAGTGTGCAGGAAGGGAGAGTACAATGAGTACAAATATAACAGCAGGCAGGACAATGAATGATAATAAAGTAAAGAACCTTGTGATCACGGCATTCTTTACCGCAATTACATTTCTTGGAATTCAGTCGTTTAGGATTCCACTTCCGGCAGCAGTCGGAACACCATTTCTCCATTTTGGACATATATTTGTCGTAATGGGACTGTTACTTCAGGGTGGCAAGAGAGGAGCTGTATCAGGGACACTTGGACTTACAATCTTTGATATGCTGAATGGTTACATGCAGGATGCGCCGAAAACATTTGTGGAGACAGCAGTAAAATGTCTGATCGTCGGAGCACTTTTCATGATGCTTAAGAAGAAAGCAGACGGAGACAAGAAGAAAGAATACGGAGCAGCAGTTGTCTGCGCATTTATCTATGGATGTATCAACGTAATCATGGAATTTACTATGAGCACGATCGCAATGATGATGGTAGGAAGTGGATTTGCAGCAGCTGCAGTGGCAGCATTCACATCACTTCCGGCGACTGTGATCAATGCAGTATTTATGGTGATCGCAATTGCGATTCTGTATCAGCCGGTGAAAAAGATCTATGTGCGCATGGCATAGAAGGGGATATCACAGACTTTTTCCTTTGGAAATTGGCAGATACTTATGAACTATGGTGATATAAAAAGGCAGATATACCTTAAGTGGTGTATCTGCCTTTTGCGATTCTGAATCATTATTTCATCCGGAAGATATCGGAATAAAAATTCTTGTTATATCCGATCGTTCCTATCCAAAATATCTCTTAAGAAGTCCTTCGAATGCTCTTCCGTGACGTGCCTCATCTCTTGCCATCTCATGAACTGTGTCATGGATTGCATCCAGGTTAGCAGCTTTTGCACGTTTTGCAAGGTCGAACTTACCAGCTGTAGCGCCGTTCTCAGCGTCTACACGCATCTCAAGGTTCTTCTTTGTGCTGTCTGTAACAACTTCGCCAAGAAGTTCTGCGAATTTAGCAGCGTGCTCAGCTTCTTCCCATGCAGCTTTTTCATAGTATAATCCAACTTCAGGATATCCTTCTCTGTGAGCAACTCTTGCCATTGCAAGATACATACCAACTTCAGAGCATTCACCCTGGAAGTTTGCTCTTAAATCAGCCATGATGTCTTCGCTGGATCCCTGAGCAACACCTACAACGTGTTCAGCAGCCCATGACATTTCGCCATCCTGCTTTACGAATTTATCAGCCGGTGCCTTACATACAGGACAGGCTTCCGGAGCTTTCTCACCTTCATAAACATAACCACATACACTACATACCCATTTTGTCATAATTAAAATCTCCTTTTCTTTTTAATGAATTTATTAGGGATGCCAGAAAATAAATTGATTATCTCAGCATCGTTTAGTTCTTACTGCTTTCCGTCTGTGCGGTAGAAAAAGTAATTTTTTAATAATAGTAATTATTACTGTTTTCTGTGATTTTAGATTACCATACTTGATTGAAAAAGTCAAGTTTAATTTTAGCTTTTTTGCAACTTTTTATCATTAGTTGTTATTCCCAATTTGGCCACTAATGATGTAAGCAAAAACTACTTTGAACTATCAGAGCTGCCTTCTGTCTCTTTCAGGCAGTCCTCACACAGGCCGAAGAATCTGGCACTGTAATCAGTAATCTTTCCTTTGAAGTTCTCACCTGCAAGATCCATAATGTGGTGAATTCCCTCGCTCTCAAGGTCGAT
>OHVB01000397.1_pt1 | contig 16367 bp, 10 predicted proteins | sample 1579331 | NCBI WGS metagenome assembly OHVB01 (sample SAMEA3882503, study PRJEB24775) | human gut metagenome | biome: human-associated habitat; feature: intestine environment; material: feces | place: Netherlands | collected 2009/2010
GCGCTCGCTGCTTGCGTTGCGTGCTGTTGCACGCTTGCATGTGCTTGTTTTGCTTGCTTTTTTGCGATTCGCCCTTTGTGAGGGAACGTTCCCGATTGTAGCGGGAAGCGGCGGGCAAAGTGTTGGTTTGTTCGTTCCGGAATGTCTGGTTTGCTTAACGGGTTGTTTGGTTTAGAAGTTCGATTCGCGCGATTGCTGTGCGATTCGAACGCGCGATTTGGACACGTGTTGCGGATGTGCGGTTTGGCGCGTCTTTCCAAGCTTCATGGTGTTCAATGGAATGAGGGGCTACGAACGGAGGTCGACATGGCATTCGTCAAGGACATGCTGCGAATGTGGGCGCATTCGTGGAAAAGATTCATTTCCATCGCCATGATCACGTTGCTCGGTGTGGCTGTGCTCACCGGCATTTACGCGGGCTGCCGTGACGCGTTCCGCAGCACCGACCGCTTTTTCGACGCGCAGGGCCTGCACGACGTCCAGGTGCTGTCCACCGCGGGCCTGTCGAACGGCGATATCGCCGCGTTGCGCAAGGTGAACGGTGTTGCGAAAGTGCAGGCGGAACGGTCGCAGGAAGTGACGTTCGATTTGGACGGCCGCAAGTCGGCGACCATGCAGGAAATCGGCACGAACGGCATCGACCAGCCATACTTGCAGGAAGGGCGCATGCCGAAGAAAGCCGGCGAAATCGCGGTAACCAGGAAATTTATTCGCGATTCGGGCAAGCGTATCGGCAGCCGCCTCACCGTAACCCCCGAATCGGCTTCCTCCGATACTTCCGATACGAACGATACGAACGGTGCGGACGGCACGAATGAAACGAACGGCACGGACGAGGCGCCGAGCTTCCCGACCAAGCTCACCATCGTGGGCGTGGTGCTCGATCCGCAGAACCTGAGCAACCCGGACGGCTACTCCGCCATGACCTCGTTCCGTTCCACCGCCACCACCGACTACACGTTCTTCGCGCCGTCCGATGGCGTGACCGGCACCCTCTGCACGTCCGCCACGCTGCTCGTCAAGGGCGCGGCCGCCGAAAGCACGTTCGACGAATCGTACGAAAACACCGTCAAGCAGGTGACCGACCGCATCGACGGCACCGTGAAAACCGACCGCCAGAAGGCCCGCCGGCAGGAACTGCTCGACGCGGGCAACAAGAAGATCGTCGACGCGCGTGCGGAAGCCGACAAGAAGTTCGCGGACGCGCAGTCGCAAATCGACGCGAATCGGCAGCAATTCAACCAGCAGGTCGACCAGATTGTCAGCATGCAGGCGGGCGCGGCAGCTGCGGGAGCTGCGGCAAACGGCGCGAACGCAGGTGCGGCGGCGGCCGCAGGTGCAACTACCCCTCAACTTGACGAAACCACGCGTGAAACAATGCGTGAAACCATCATCGCCGCTAGTCCCGAACTGACGCAAGCCAAGCAGCAGCTCGACCAGGCGCAATCGCAATTGAACGAGCAGAAGGCAAGTACCGAACAAACGCTGAAAACCAAGGAAAACGAGCTGAAAACCAGCATTCCGCAAGTGCGCTGGTATGTGCAGGACCGGCAGTCGCTCGGCGGGTTCAGCGCGCTCAAATCCGACCTCGACTCCATCCAGTCGCTCGGCAACGCGTTCCCGATTGTGTTCCTGCTGGTGGCCGTGATGATGAGCCTGACCGCCATGGCGCGCATGGTCGAAGAGGACCGCTCGCTCATCGGCACGTACGTGGGGCTCGGCTACGGGCGGCTGGCGGTCGCGTCGCGCTACCTGCTGTTCGCGCTGCTCGCCTGCCTCATCGGCGGCGGCCTCGGCCTGATCGCCGGCTTCCTTGGCATTCCGGCGTTCCTGCTGGTCGTATTGCAAGGCATGTATGTGATGCCCGGTCTGCGGCTGGAATACGACTGGCTGTACGGCTCGCTCGGCATCGCGCTGTTCGTGGTCGGCGTGCTCGCCGCCACCATCTACGCGTGCGTGCAGGAAATGAGGCAGACGCCCGCCTCGCTGCTGCGTCCGAAAGCGCCGCGCGCCGGCTCGCGCATTCTGCTGGAACGGATTCGGCCGGTCTGGAATCGCATGGGCTTCCTCGGCAAGGTGACCGCGCGCAACATTTTCCGCTTCAAGTCGCGCCTCATCATGACGGTCGGCGGCGTGGCCGGCTGCACCGCGCTGATCGTCTGCGGCCTGGCCATCAACGACACCGTCGCAGACCTCGGCATCAAGCAATACCGCGACATCTACCAGTACGACCTGATGGTGGTTTCCGACGATTCGGACGCGTCGGCGATGCGCACGAAAGTCGCGTCAGACGGGCGCGTCACGTCATCGCTTGACGTGCGCATAGAGTCGGGCGATTTGACGGTTGCGGGCAGTGGCGACGGTGACAGCGGCAAGGCCGGCAGCAGCGGCAGCGAAAGCATCCAGCTGGTCGCGGTGCCGGAAAAGCATCTGTCCGATTTGGGCGAAATGGTCACGTTGCAGCCGGTCTCGTCCGGCATACTGGGCACGTCCGGCGTCGGCAAAACCGGTTCGCTGAAGCTCGATGACGATGGCGTGATCGTCGCGCAGTCGGCGGCAAGCGCGCTGGGCGTCAAGGCCGGTTCCAAGGTGCGACTGACCAACGGCGACGGCGTGCAGGCCACGGCGAAGGTGAGCGCGGTGAATCGCAACCTCATCGGCTCGGATGTGTATGTAAGCGAAACCTACTACGCCAAGCTTTTCGACTCGAAAGACGCGAAGAACACCAAGAATTCCAAGAGTTCCGAGGATTCCGAGGCTCTGACGTGGAACGCCATGCTCGCCAAGCTTTCCGGCTCCGACACTTCGCAAACCGACTATGCGGAATCGCTCGAAGAGGACAGTTCGGTGATGAAGGCCGTAAGCTGCGCGCATATGGCCGACAGCTTCAAATTCGACCTCATGGGCGCGGTGGTGGCGCTGATCGTGGCGCTCGCCGGCGGTCTGGCGCTTGTGGTGCTGTTCACGCTCGCCAATACGAACGTGTCGGAACGCGTGCGCGAGATGGCCACGCTCAAGGTGCTTGGCTTCTTCGACCGCGAAGTGCACCATTACGTGAACCGCGAGATGATGATCCTCACCGTCATGGGCGTGATACTGGGCCTGCCGCTCGGCCGGCTCGTCGGCGGCATGCTGACGATGGCGCTCAACATGCCCTCGTTGTATTTCGAGGTGGAGGTCAATCCGCTGAGCTACGTGATCGCGGCCGTGGCGACCATGGCCTTCGCGCTGCTCGTGCAGCTGTTCGTCAACCCCGTCCTCGACCGCATCGACCCCATCAGCTCCCTCAAGTCCGTGGAGTAGCGCCCCTCCGAAGCCCTCTCAGTTCTTCGGGTAGCGGTAGTTGTGGGGGAGTTGGGTGGTGAGCTGCGGGTCCAGGCCGAGTTCCTTGAGTTGGCGGTCGATTTCGAGGCGCGCACGTTCCACAAGTTCGGCGCGACGGCTGTCCAAACCGTTCAGCCCCTCCTGCTTTTCCAGCGATTCCAACGTCTCCGCCATACGCTTGAGCCGGTCCTGATGGTGCAGCAGCGCGCGTACCTGTACGTGCTCGCGCACGATCGCACGCCATTCGGGCGGCGTATGCGCGATCTCCCGCACCGCGGTGACGGGGTGGATGTCGGCCACCTGATATGTGATCGAGCCAAGCAGCGGCATCAGGAACACTGTAATCGCGCCGGCTGCGACCAGTGTCGACGCGGTGTCGCCTTGCATGGTGCCGACCTTCACCGCCAGTGACGTGACGGCGACGATGATCGGCAGCGCGGTCGTGCAATACAGCGCTACGGTGACGCGATGATGCGATGACAGCGGATTCTCGCGTTTGTCGAGCGATAGCGCAACATATACGGGCACCGCGCGAATCAGCATGAGCATGATGATGAACGCGACGAGCAGCGCGGGCCGGCCTGCCACGGCGCGCACGTTGATCGCGGCGCCTGACACCACAAAAAACACAGGAATAAGGAAGCCATAGCCGACGCCTTCCAGTTTCATTTCCAGCGACTTGCTGCCGTCGGGGATGATGTAACGCAGGATAAAGCCTGCGGCGAACGCGCCGAGCACCGCGTCAAGTTCGAACAGTGCGGAAATGGTGACAAGGAAGATGAGCAGGAATGTGGTCAGTCGCATGAGCGTTTGCGATGACGTGTTCGCATTTTCCGTAAGGAAACGGTACAGGCGATGGCCGGTTTTCAGTGCTTTCGTGGGTAGCATCGCGCACAGTAGGCAGATGGCGAGGAACGCGCCGAGCACGAGCATGGTCTGCCAGCCGGTTCGGGTGGATAGCAGGATGGCCATGGCAAGGATTGGGCCAAGTTCGCCCCACGTTCCGTACGAGATGATGGCGTCGCCGATGGGGGTGCCTTCGAGGCTGCGTTCCTTGAGAATCGGCATGAGCGTGCCGAGCGCGGTGGTGGTAAGTGCGATTACCGTGGCGATGCCGTTGATACCTTGCTTGGCGAAGAACGGAAGGAATGTCACGACCAGCCAAGCGAGGCCCAGCGTGATCACCCATGTAAGCAGTCCGACTTTTCCTTGATGTCCGGCGAGCCGTTTGGGGTCGATTTCGTAGCCGGCGAGCAGGAACAGGAATGCCATGCCGAGCTCGCTCAAGAGTTTCACGGCGTCGTTTACTTCGATCACGCCCAGTCCGTACGGGCCGAGTGCGGCTCCGGTGGCGAGCAGCAGCACGGTTTGTGGAATGAACCTTCCCGGGATCAGCTGCGCCATAATCGGGCTGACGGCCGCCACCGCCATGATGATAGTCAATGAAACGAGCTCTTGCGTCATACCGTCGAGCCTAGTGAGCCATTGTGACCGGAGGTTGAAGGATGTGATTTCCGCTATCTGTGGCAGGTTTCTTCGGGGAAACCGACCTAGGGGGCATGATTCCTACCCCCTAGGTCTGGATTTGCTCAAGGAACCTGCCACATATAACGCAAATCGTTTTCTTGTGAAGGGCGAATCTGCCACATATAGCACGTTTCGCGACATTAAGGGGGTCGGTCGCGTTTGCGAGGCGGCCAACCCCCGGTTCTCGTCCGCCGCGCGCGCACCACCCGCCCGCCAAATGCTATCTAGCTTATAGATGGCGGGTGGTTCGCCCCATTTGCCAGTTCGGGGGTATAAATCATACCCCCGAACCGCCTATTCTCGTCTAGCACCCGCCATCTATAAGCGAAATACCTTTCCGCAAAGCCCCAAATCCGCCATCTATAAGCCAGATAGACCCATCAGTTTGACCATGGATAGACTCGGTTAGAGATGCTCTTGGCAAAAATGCCAATTTCGGCCTCCTGCAAGGGTTTTGCTGGGGCTAACCCGCGATTTGCATAAAACCTAACCCACGATTTGCGTAAGTCCTAACCCATGATTTGCGTAAAACGTGGTTCGCTCAGAGCTGTGGCCGGAGACCGTCCAATTTCGACCGACATTATCGGAATCGTCAGGGAAGAAGGCACGCGGGCGGAGTGCAATATAATGTTCCCTATGGCTGGCAGTTCAAGGGGGCAAGACTGATGGCAGTTTTTCCGCATGGGAGCGCGCGCGGCGGGTCGAGAAGCGACGGTCTGCAGCAAATTAAGGACTTACGCGCCGACGATTTTTATGGCGATTCGCACGATGGCAACGACGGCTCGCGCGGTTCGCACGACACCACGCGCAACACCCGCACCTACACCCTCCCGACTTTCGCGGAGGCGACCGACGCGTCCGGAGCGATGCGCGAGCGTCGTGCGGATCGCAACAAGTCCATTGCCATGCGCGTGCTTGCGGCGGTGCTGATTTTCTCCGCAATCGGCATTGGTCTTTTCCCGAAAGTGCTGCAATACCAGTCCGCGCAAAAGCTGGCGAGCACGTCCGCCCGTTCCGAGCAGAGCGTCGCGGGCTGGCCGTATCCGCAGGCCGACGAGGCATTCGCCGCAGCTGGGGCGTACAACAAGCGTCTCGCCGAATCGGGGCAGCCGGTGATTGGCGAGGCTGAGGATCCGCTCGCCGAGTTGTACAACAACAATCAGTCCGACTCCAGCGACGGTTCCGGTTCCAGCTCGACGGGCGCAGACGCCACTGGCGATGGTAACAAGGATTCCGCTAGCTCCAAAGACGCGGAATACCAGCGTTTGCTGGATACTGGCGATGGCGTGATGGGTTCCATCCGCATTCCAAAGATTTCTGTGGATTTGCCGATCTACCATGGCACGTCGGAGCAGACGCTTGCGTCCGGTGCGGGGCATTTGTATGGCAGTAGTCTGCCGGTGGGTGGCAAGGATACGCATGCGGTGATTACCGGACATCGGGGTTTGGTTGAAGCCTCAATGTTTACGCGTTTGGATGAGATGCGGGTTGGTGATTACTTCTATATCGATGTGATGGGCCATACGCTTGGCTATATGGTGGATCGTATTACCGAAATCGAACCTAACGACACATCGCAATTGAAGATTACCTCTGGCGAGGATCGGGTCACGTTGATGACATGCACTCCGTACGGTGTGAATACGCATCGTCTGTTGGTTTCGGCATTACGTTCCGCCATTCCCGAAGAGATTCCCGCGGAGGATGATGCGGCAAAAGATGTGCGTGTGATTGCGGGCGTGGTGTCAGCTGCCACGTTGCTGGTCGGTTTGTTGTTGGTTTGGCTGCTCCGCTGTCCGTGGTATGTCCGTAGGCATGCCGCTTGGTGGCCAAAGCGCAACTAGGGGTTGATGGCGTTAATGTTGCACTTGACAGATGCTTTTTTGTCGGGGAAAATTCTGAAAGAGGCATGACAACGTTTGCTTATAGTTTTTGCATCGCGATTTACGGGGGCAAGAATACTCTAGAATCGCGATGATATGTGCGATTTCAAGGAAAGTATATCCCCTTGATTACCTCGTTGGGAGGGTATGTATCCCTCTGTTTTTCTCCTTAAGGTTTAGGCAACGAAGCGATTGTCGGACGGTATGTGAAGCGAAGACGCATCAAATATACCGGTCGAAGGAGGAAGGTATTTCCCCGATCGCTTAACGGTACAAGGGGGTAGGCGTATGAGACACGTCTTTGAGCGAAACAGGGCGAGGGGCACAGGTCTGTTCACGCGTCGTGTCATTGCGGCCGTCGCGACGGTCGCAATGCTCGCCGGCGTGGGGTGCGTCACTGCTTCGTCAGCGGCGGCGGAAGATGCCACGGGAGCCTTGGAACAACAAATCGAGCAGCCGGTATTGCAAGAATCTGGGCAAGAGGATTCACAGCCGGTGGAACAAAATTTGATGGTGGGAGAAGAGCAGCCGTCAGAGCAAGAGCAGCCGTCAGATCAAGAGGCTTACCAGCAAGTCGAACAAGAAACGGAACAAGAAACGGAAGAAGAGACTGAGCAGTGGGTTGAGCAGGAGGTTGAACAACAATCTGAACAACCTGATGAGCAGCCAGTTACGTTGTCCGCTCAACCGATTGCGCGAGCAAATCGGGCGCAGTCGGTTGCGCAGAACGAGACCGGTTCTCAGTTGGGCGCTCCGGAGAAGCATAAGCGCATCAAGAAGAACGATGATGGCAGTTACACCGTGAACGTGGATGTGAAGGGCGCCGTCAACAGCACCACGGTCACCACCACCCAGCCGATCGACTTCACGCTGGTGCTGGATGTGTCCGGTTCGATGGACGATCCGATGAGTAAGACGGATCGGACCAAGCGGTTAGACGCACTGAAAAAAGCGGTTAAAGCATTTCTTGATAAAGCTGCGAATACTAATACGGAGGCCGGTTCCGAACTGGTTCGCGTTGGACTGGTGAAGTTCGCCGGCAACGAAAAGAACGGAATCGGGGATGACACGTACCGAAGTGGTGGGTACACCTACAACTACTCCCAAATCGTTAGCGATCTGACTGCGGATATGAACGGTCTGAAGAACAAAGTCAGCAAACTCAAAGCCGCTGGCGCCACCCGAGCCGACAATGGATTCAATCTTGCGGCCAAGATGATGGGCAGTGCTCGAACCGATGCGAAGAAGGTCGTTATCTTTTTCACGGATGGTTCGCCTACATCGTCTAGTGGCTTCGAGGGTAAAGTGGCAAATAAGGCCGTCGAAGCTGCCAAGGAATTGAAAGATGGTGGCGCCACGGTGTATTCCATCGGTGTTTTTTCCGGTGCTGATCCCTCCTCGATCCAAGGTAACGAGAACCAGTTCATGCACGCGGTGTCCAGCAATTTCCCAAAGGCAACGAAATACAACCAGCGCGGTGAAGGGAATATCAAAGCCGGCTATTATAAAAGCGCGACGAACGCTTCGGAGCTGAATGCCATCTTCGACGAGATTGAGAAGAGCGAGACCACCACATCCGCATACACCAAGGTGACCATGGAGGACACGCTCTCCGGCTATGTCGAGCTTGCGGATAGCAACTACAAGGTCGTTGCCAAGGATGCTTCCGGCAAGGTGGTCTCCTTGACTAAGAATGTCGATTACACCCTGACATACGACGAGAACGCGAAGAAGTTCACCGTCAGGTTCCTGAAGGCTCTGGCCCACAACGTGACGTACACGCTGGAATACAACGTGAAGCCCACGCAAAATGCATACAACGACTACGCCTCTAATCTGAATACCGGCAAGGATGGATATGCCGGCGTGAAGGGTGACGCGGATACCGATCTGGACGGGAACACCACGTCCTCGAACCAGCCTGGTTTCCATTCGAACGATTCCGCATGCCTGTCATACACGGCCGATGGCGTGGATCATGCATGCGGCGGCAATCCGTATCCGCATCCGGTGATCCAGGTGGTTTCCTCGACGCTGCATATCGAAAAGCAGTGGAGTGGAGACGGTGACAGGCCGGAAAGCATCACGGTGGATATCAAACAGGGCAACGATACCTATAAGACGGTCACGCTGAAGCGTGACGATAGCGGCAAATGGTCCACCGACGTGATTATTCCGGCAGGCGCCCAAAAGACGTACACGGTGACGGAAGTCGAACCGGACAGCCACTTGTGGAAGGCTTCCTACCAGCACAAGGTCGGCGATGGAAATCTCGCTGACGGCAATGCGGTGACGGTGCCGGAATCCACGGCATCGCAGGAAGCCACGGTGATCATCACCAACACGTTGAAGCAGACCATGCTGACGCATGCGATTGGCGTGCAGAAGGAGCTGAAGGGCCGCGATTGGAAGGATTCCGACGAGTTCACTTTCAAGCTGAAGGCAGACGATTCCAATCCAGACGCGCCGATGCCAGCTTCCTGCAAGAACCAGTCGGCGTGCACGGTGACGGTGAAACGCGATTCGTCTGACGATCACGTTGCTTACTTCGGCGACATCACGTATGACGCAGGTGAAGCCGAGTACACATATCTTGTGACGGAGAACGCTGGTAATGCTTCCGCAATGTATTACTCGCAGGCGGAATACCGGGTGGTCGTGTCCGTGATGAAAGACGGAACGTCCGGTGAATGGAGGGCCGTTGTCGAATCCGTGACCCAGCTGAAAACCGATTATGGTGCCGCTGGTTCGAATTGGGACGAGACCCAGCCAATGCTGTTCACCAACCAATACATTTCGGCATCGTCACTGCCATTGACGGGCCGCATGGGTGCGGAACGATGGTGGCAGATTGCGGCCGGCGGAGTTGGCGTGCTGGCATTGCTCGCCGTCGCTGCGGCCGACCAGTGGAGACGTAAGAAGCGGCTCAGCTGAACAACACAGGATTTGCGGATCGCGGGGGCATGTTGGGTTCCCGCCTCCCGCGATTGCAGAACACAGTAACCAACAATTAGGAAGAGGAGATTCTCATGAAGATGAGGAAGCTTTTTGCAGGGCTGGCCGCCGCGGCAACGTTGCTGAGCGGCATGGCCATCGGCGTCGCCGCCGCACAGGCTGATGATGCTCCATTGCTGCAAGTTAACCACGCACAGGAAGGCCATACGTACACGCCATACAAGTTTGCCACGTTCGAGAATCCTGGCGATGGCTCGGTCGAAGTGAAAACGGTTGACGCATGGAAGGGAGCTGTGACCACCGCTGCTGACGCGGCTGATGGAAGCCACAACGGCATCCCGACAGAGTACAAGGATAATCCAGCCGCCTATGTGGCGACGTTCACTGCGGATCAGCTCCGTGTCTTCGCCAAGACCTTGGCTGGAATTACTCCGCCGGCAGGACCTGATGGTACTGGCCTGACCGTAACTACGGAGCAGGCAAATACGAGCCAGGCGGTCAATGTGAACGGAGAAGGCTGGTATCTGGTGAAGGATACGTTCACCAAGGCTGGCGAAACGACTGTGACGTCGGGAACTCCGGCTGTGGTGGCCACCACCGTCAATGGACTGTCCAATCTGAGGATTGTGGCCGATGCGACGACCGGTCAGGGCAACATCACGACTGAAGGCCAGTTCAACGCGAAGAACGCGAATCCGACCGACGAGCCGCTCAAATTCGCCCGGATGAATGACGTGGATGTGAACGGTAAGAGCGTAAAGGTGGGCGACACCGTGGACTTCACTGTGGCCGCGGACGTTCCTCATGCTGCGGCTGGCTGGGATGCGTACCCCTTTACCATTACCGATACCGCGTCCAAAGGTTTGCGGATTGCGGAAACGAGTGACTTCAAGGTCCAGTTCAAAGACCAGACTACTGTGAATCCCGATCTGTACACGATAACGCAGAAAGGCAATGCTCAATCCGGCACCACCACGACCATCTATTTTGCCGATGCCACAACGCTGGCCGGTAGGACGATCGTCGTGTCGTACCAGGGCACCGTCACCAAGGATGCGTTGGATGGCTTGAGCGGCAGTGTGGACAACAAGGCCACAATCACCACCAAGGATGGTACCAGCGGTGAAGGCAAGACTGTCCTTAAGACCTACGGTTTCCAGTTCACGAAGATTGGCAAGGAAGGGAATGAGGCCAAGCCTCTAGCCGGCGCCAAGTTCGTTGTCAAGAATGCGGAGGGCAAGTTCCTTAAGCAGGCTGAGGACGGTGCGTGGTCGTTTGTTTCCGATCAGAATGATGCCAAGACGTTCACTACTGAGAATGATGGTTTGGTGAAGGTCGCGGGTCTTGCGGCGGGAACCTACACGGTTGTGGAGACTCAGGCTCCGACCGGCTACGCCCAGAACTTCAGGGTCACTTTCAATGTGGAGATCACAGATGAAGGTCTCGTCACCTTCGAGCCGGATGCCCTTCGTCAGGTCCAACCGGTCGATAACACCACTGCGAATGCCACCGCTACCGTGCTGAACGTCAAGTCTGTCACTCAGCTGCCGCTGACCGGTGCCGCGGGAACCGTGTTGTTCACCGTCGTGGCGCTGCTGGTGGGTGGCGCTGGCGTGGCTGTGGCGGTCAAGAGTCGTCGCCGCACGTACTGAGCGCATGCGTTCGGTGTGAGTGAGTTGTGAATTGACTCACTCACAATAAAAGTCAATGCGGGCGGTTGTGGGTATTCCATAATCGCCCGCATTGATGTGTGACCGACCGGTTGAAGTGATATACGGTCAGCAATATTTGAAAAGCTGCTTGTGAGAAGTCGGATATACACTTGCTTCATCACGGGGTATAGCAAAGGGGGTAAAACGATGCGCGGTGGAGGATCATTCAGCATGGAAGAGCTCCAAATGTTGCGGGATCTGCCGGCGGTGGCTAACGTGTCGAAAGACCGCATCACGTACTCCAACGCTTTCAAACAGGTGTGTGTCATACGGTATCTTGCGGGGGAATCGCCGACCAAAATCTTCCGCGAGGCGGGATTGCCGCCGGAACTGATTGGGTATAAACGTATAGAACGAAGTGTGGCGCGTTGGAAGGCTGCCGTCCTCAAATCCGTGAACGGTAGCAGTAACATGAGTAACGGCGAAATCATTACGGAGCTCGTCAACCTGTATGTTCATGCGGTGACGCGCAAGGAGAAACTCGACGACATCGCAGGAATCGCCAATCTCGATAAGGCAAATATTGAAAATGCTCCGAATTCGCTGGACGGGGCGAACGTGTCGGGGGGGGGGTATATATCCGCTGACGTGCCCGTCCCGTCCGATGCGGCTGCCATCGCCGTGCCGCCTGCACCTCTCAGCGCGAGCGGCGGCCTTGACAGCGAGACGGCGCTTGTCATCATCAAACAACAGGCTCGGCGTATCAACGAGCTGGAACGCGAAAACGAATCGCTCCGTGGCAGGCTGAAAACCTTGGCAAGCTGACTCCACCCGTCGCAAAGCGTTTTTTTGGAAAAGATGCGAATCTGCCACATATAGCGCATTTCGCGGTACGAACAACGGCAGAGATTGTGCGGTTGACGCGGTAGGGTGTGAACATTATGACTTTTGGGAATACGAAAACCGGAAAAACTGGTACAAGCACGTCCGAAGCGACGGAAACCGCGCAAATCAAATCCATCGAAAGCCTCGACAAAGACAACGACATGGAACGCGGCCTGAAAAACCGCCACGTCCAATTCATCGCCATCGGCGGCACCATCGGCACCGGCCTGTTCCTCGGCTCCGGCAAGTCGATCGCGCTGACCGGACCGAGCATCATCCTCGTGTACATCGGCGTTGGCCTCATCATGTTCCTGCTCATGCGCGCCATCGGCGAAATGATGTACAGTGACCCCAGCCAGCACACGTTCATCAACTTCATCACGCGCTACCTCGGCCGCGCGTGGGGCAAATTCGCCGGCTGGACGTACTGGATCGTGCTCATCCTGACCGGCATGACCGAAATCACAGCCGTCAGCACCTATTTCGTCACATTCTTCGGCACGTTCGGCATAGACCTCAACGCGTGGAAATGGCTTATCGAACTGTGCTTCCTCGTGGCGCTCACCGGCATCAATCTCATTGCCGTGAAAGTGTTCGGCGAGGCGGAATTCTGGTTCTCCATGATCAAAATCACGCTGATTGTGGGTCTGATTGTCACCGCCGTGGTGATGCTGTTCCTCGGTTTCAGCTACCCGGCCACGCATATCGAAGGCGTGGACGGCACGGTTTCCGGTGCCACTGTGAGCCTTACGAACATTACCGACGGCTTCCAGCTTGCGCCGAACGGCTGGATGAACTTCTTCATGAGCTTCCAGATGGTGTTCTTCGCCTACCAGCTCATCGAATTCGTAGGTGTGACCGTATCCGAAACGCAGAACCCACGCAAGGTGTTACCGAAGGCCGTCAACGAGCTGATCATGCGCATCCTCATCTTCTACGTGGGCGCGCTCGTGGCCATCATGGCCATCGTGCCGTGGCGCAACTTCCATCAGAACGCGGACGGCTCGTTCGGTTCGCCGTTCATCATGGTGTTCAAATACGCTGGCCTCGACTGGGCTGCCGCGCTCGTGTTCTTCGTGGTGATCACCGCAGCCGCGTCGGCACTCAATTCGCTGATCTACTCGGCGGGCCGCCACCTATACCAGCTTGCGCAGGACTCCGAATCGCCCGCTATGCAGCGCCTCGGTGAGGTGTCGGATCACAAGGTGCCGGCGAAGGCGATCATCGTGTCCGGCTGCATGATTCTGTTCTCCCCGCTGGTCAACGCGATCCCGGGCGTTTCCGGTGCGTTCGTGCTGTTCGCTTCGGCCGCCAGCGCCGTCGTGATCTTCATCTACATCCTGACGATGCTTGCGCACCGCCGCTACCGTCAAAGCGCCGACTTCCTGCCGGACGGCTTCGTCATGCCGGCATGGCAGGTGTGCGACTGGATTGCGATTGCGTTCTACGTGTTCGTGTACGTCACGCTGTTCCTGTCCGCAGATACGCGCGGTTCCGCCATCGCCGGCCTGCTGTGGCTCGTCGTGTTCGGCGGCTACTGCCTGCTGCACGAGCGATTCCAGAACCGCGACCTGAAGGCGGCTCTAGGGAAGTAGACGTATTGCCTGTCGCTGCGGTATGCGTGGCATGCGCGTGTTGCGCTACGTGCCGCGCATCTGACGAAAGAGGGTCGGTGGAAACCTTGCGAAAATGTGCGTCTCCACCGACCCTCGTCGTGTAATCGCAATAAAACAGTGCGAAACGTTAGTGCACGAATCGTACGAAATCGGCGCGAATCAGCCGATGTAGTCGGCCTCGTTCGTCGGGCTGGACGGGACGGCGTGGTCCTCCGTAACCTTTCCCAGGCCGGACAGGTACGCTTCACGGCCGGCCTCAATCGCATTCTTGAAAGCGCGCGCCATCAGCGGAATGTTGCCGGCGGATGCGATCGCCGTGTATGCCATCACCGCGTCCGCACCCATCTCCATAGCCTCCGCAGCCTGGCTCGGCCGGCCGATGCCCGCGTCGATGATCACCGGAACGTTGGAATTCTTGATGATCACCTCAATGAAATCGCGTGCGCGCAGGCCCTTGTTCGAGCCGATCATCGCGCCGAGCGGCATCACGCAAGCTGCGCCCGCGTCCTCAAGACGCTTCGCTGCGATCGGGTCCGGGAACATGTACGGCATGACCACGAAGCCTTCCTTCGCCAGCTTTTCCGTGGCCTTGATGGTCTCCTCGTTGTCAGGCAGCAGGTACTTCGACTCGTGCTCGATCTCCACCTTCACGAAGTCCGTCTGGCACACCTCGCGCGCGAGACGTGCGATGCGCACCGCCTCCTCCGCGTTGCGCGCGCCCGACGTGTTCGGCAGCATGGTGATGCCCTTCGGAATGTAGTCGAGCAGGTTGTTTTCGGTGGTGCGGCAGCGGCGCAGCGCCATGGTGACGATCTGCGTGCCCGCGTTCTCGATGGTCGCCTTGATGAGGTTCAGGTCGTAACGGCCGGAACCGAGGATGAAACGGCTCGTGAACTTGTGCCCGCCGAGGATCAGCGGGTCGGCGTCGCCGGTGGCGATCTCGTCGTACGCATGAGCGTCCGGCTCCGGCAGGATCGCGGTGTTTGTGGTGGTGCCGACCAGCTCGTCGAGCGTGGCGTTCGGCGCGGCCGCGACGTCGGCGGCTGCGGTGGTGATGGTGTTTTCGGTGCTCATCGTCGGTTCCTTTCGTTGGGGTGTTTGGTGTTGCTGTTGTTGCGATTGCTGTGCTGCTGTTGTGTTGCCGTTGCGTCGCTGTTGTGTTGTGTGCAACGTGCGTTTGTAATCGCAATAAAAATTTCGATTACGGCAGTGGAGTAACGTAGCAGTGCGTCAGGCGTCTTCCTCGCCGAGGATCAGTCGCGTGATCATGTTCGCTTCGTGGCAGGCGACCACGCCCACGCGCGGCGCCATCAGGCCGGCACCCGGTACCGGAGCCGTCTCGCCGTCGCCACAGAAGTAGAAGTTCTTCGAAACGCGACGCGTGCTCACCAGGTTGGAGCTGCGGAAGCCGGCCATGCCGGACGCGCTGACGAGCTTCTTGCCCGGCAGATTCTCCAGCACCGCGTTGACGAGCATCGTCTTGTTTTCCGGCACGTCGAACGCCTCGCAGATGATGTCCTCGTTTTCGAACAGCGTCGGCACGTTCTCGTCGGTCACCTTGACGGTGTCGATGGTGATGTCCGTGAACGGGTTGATTTGGCGCAGATTGCTGCGCAGCGCCTCCGTCTTGTACTGGCCGAGGTCCTTCAGGAAATACTGCTGGCGATTCAGGTTCGTCATATCCACGCGGTCGAAGTCGATCAAGTGCAGGTGGCCGACGCCGATGCGGGTCAGCGCCACCGCGATGGTGGAGCCGAGGCCGCCGCAACCGCAGATGGCCACGTGCGCCGCGTCGAGCTTGTCCTGCGTGGCGGCCGTGTGACGGTCGAGCAGGGCCGCGCGGATCTCCTCGCGGCTGACCAGGGTGGCCGGGTCGGGCTGGTTGTCGAAAGCGTGCTGGCGGGCGTCGATCTGCGCCTGCGATGCGGATGGTTCAAAAGTCATGGTTGTTCTCGTATTCTCGTTTCCGCTCGTATGGTTTGTTTCGCTGCTGTGCTCAGCCGCCCTGCACGAACGTGACGATTTCCAACGTGTCGGTGCCCTTGAGCTGCGTCTGCGCACGCTGGGCGCGCGGCACGATCTCGCCGTTGAGCTCCACGGCCACGCGGTCGGCGCGCAGACCGCGCTGCTCCACTAGTTCGGCCACGGTGATCGGCGTGGCGACGTCCTCTTCCTTGCCGTTGATGATCATTTCGGTTCCCTTCTGTATGTCAGGCCCCACGAGTGCCGTTCCCGCCGAAACGGACGTTCAGAACTGCTTTGTGGGCTTCCGAGCGTCTGCTTCCGGTGAATCGGACATTCACGGTTGGTACGAAAAAAGGGTCGCCGAAGGAACCGTACCCTATGAGGTGGTGCGCCCCTCCGTGACCCTAATCACGCGATATTCGGTTATCGCGAACGGAAATGAGATACGCCTCGCGGCGCGAACAACCCGTCTCCTTACGGCGGCATTACCCGCATCAAGTCCTCGGTCGAAGCTCGTCGAGCTCCCTCTCAGCCTTTCGGCTCCCGTTCGGTTGTGCCCT
>OHVB01000406.1_pt1 | contig 16051 bp, 9 predicted proteins | sample 1579331 | NCBI WGS metagenome assembly OHVB01 (sample SAMEA3882503, study PRJEB24775) | human gut metagenome | biome: human-associated habitat; feature: intestine environment; material: feces | place: Netherlands | collected 2009/2010
TGCACATCAAACCTGTACACATAGACAGGGCCATGTAGCCTAAAGCTAATGAATAGAAACCTTGCCGCATCAATTGCACGCTCTCGTTAGAGAATGTCGAGAAGGTGGTAAATCCGCCACAAAATCCTGTAACCAGCAGCATATACACCAGTCCGGCTTGCCGCCTTTCAAAGTAGCCCGCAAGCAATCCGATGCACAGGCAACCTATGGCATTGGCCGCAAACGTGGCCCAAGGAAAGTGTCCGTCAACATTTTTGAGCAGCGCTGCGCCAATGCTGTAACGGCACAAACTGCCCAAACCGCCACCGGCAAATATCATAAGTAGCTTAATCATTGCGCAGTGTTGTTCTGCAGACTGGCCAAGCGGCTGATGTACTTGCCCAAGATGTCGAATTCGATGTTAACCTTCGTGCCCACCTTGATGTGGTGAAAGTTGGTGTGTTCGTAGGTAAACGGAATGATGCACACCTTGAAGGTGTTGCGGGTTGGCTCACACACAGTGAGGCTTACGCCGTTCACCGTAACCGAGCCCTTGTCTACCGTAAAATAGCCGCGGGCAATCATCTCGTCGCTTGCCTCGTATTCAAAGGTAAATTCGTAGCTGCCGTCGGCATCGGTTATGTTTACACAGGTGGCAGTTGTGTCAACGTGTCCCTGCACGATGTGTCCGTCAAGGCGCCCGTTCATAATCATGGAGCGCTCCACGTTCACCTCGTCGCCCGGCTGCAGCAGTCCCAGGTTAGAGCGTTTCAGAGTTTCGTCCATAGCCGTCACCACATAGCGGTCGCCGTCTATTTTCACTACTGTCAGGCAAACTCCGTTGTGTGCCACGCTTTGGTCAATTTTCAGTTCGTGCCCAAAGTCGCAAGCCATCGTAAAGTGTTTGTTCTCTTTATCTTGTTCTACAGCCACTACGCGTGCTGTCGTTTCTACTATTCCTGAAAACATATCTGTCTGTTGCTTTGCGTTATTTCAAATAATTCTCCACAGGCACCGTGTCGCCGTTCACCACCAAGTGCCCGTTGCGTATTTCGTAGTTCTTGAGTTTCTTGTCAAGCTCAGTCAAGTTAATCAGCACGCCGAGCGACTCGCCATTGTCGCGTGTAGTCATGGCATAGCGGTCGTCGTATTTGATGCTGCCATATATTTTGGCATCAGTGCCATCGTTGGCTGTGCGGCACACGTTGATTGTGTCGCCGTTGTCGGTTATCATGCCAAAGGTGCTCATGCCAAAGTCCTCGCTGGCCTTGCCATAAATGGTGGAGTCAGTCACTTGTTCGGCCGCTGTGGTGTCGACAAAGCTTGTTGTGTCGGCGGCCAGGGCCGGCGTGTTATTTTTGTTACCCTTGCAAGCCGAAAGCACAAGCAGGGTAGCCAGCATGGCTGGCAAAAGTCTTGCTGTCTTTATCATGAATAGAAAATGTGTATGCAGTTAATAAATCCCGCCAGTTGTATTTGCCGGCATGTAATACTTACAAAGGTACTAACAATAAGTGACATACTATGCTCAAACCGTTTACTTTAAGCTTTTTTGCCAGCGAATGGAGTGCCAGCACGAGTGGGGGCAAAGCGCATTGCAAGTGCGGTGTGTATATATAAAGAGGAAGCTGCGACACTCACGTGCCACAGCTTCCGGAACCAAATTGTATATACGTTAATAACAATTAACGCCAAAGTAAGGAATTATTCACCCTTCTCCATCTTAGCCTTGAGGGCTGCCAGAGCGTCGTTCTCACCGAGTGAGGTAGTAGCGGCCTGGTTTTGGATAGTGGGGATATCGCTGCTCTTAGCCTTGCTTGCGCGGGGCTTGCGAGGAGCGGCGGGAGTCTCACCACGCTGAGCATCTTCAAAGGTGCGGCTGTGTGAGAGGATGATGCGCTTGCTGTCCTTGTTGAACTCGATAACCTTGAAGGGGAGCTTCTCGCCTTCCTTGGCGTGTGATCCGTCTTCCTTAACGAGGTGCTTGGGAGTAGCAAAGCCTTCAACACCATATTCGAGCTGAACTACGGCACCCTTGTCCATGAGTTCAACGATAGTGCCTTCGTGAACGCTACCTTCAGTGAAGGTGTTCTCGAATACGTCCCAGGGGTTCTCTTCGAGCTGCTTGTGACCGAGAGAGAGGCGGCGGTTGTCCTTGTCGATTTCGAGAACAACAACCTCGATGTCGGCGCCAATCTGAGTGAACTCAGAGGGGTGCTTGATCTTCTTGGTCCAAGAGAGGTCAGAGATATGGATAAGGCCGTCAACGCCTTCTTCGAGTTCAACAAATACACCGAAGTTGGTGAAGTTGCGAACCTTGGCGTGGTGACGTGAGCCTACGGGGTACTTAACTTCGATATCCTTCCAGGGATCGTCCTTGAGCTGCTTGATGCCGAGAGACATCTTGCGTTCCTGACGGTCGAGAGTAAGGATTACAGCTTCAACTTCGTCGCCTACCTTGAGGAAGTCCTGAGCAGAGCGCAAGTGCTGGCTCCAACTCATTTCACTAACGTGGATAAGGCCTTCAACGCCCGGTGCGATTTCAACGAATGCACCATAGTCAGCCATAACCACTACCTTGCCCTTAACCTTGTCACCTACCTTGAGGTTAGGATCGAGGGCATCCCAAGGATGAGGAGTGAGCTGCTTGAGACCGAGGGCGATACGCTTCTTCTCTTCGTCGAAATCGAGGATAACAACGTTGAGCTTCTGGTCGAGTTCCACAATTTCGTGGGGATCGTTTACGCGGCCCCATGAAAGGTCGGTGATGTGGATCAAACCGTCTACGCCGCCGAGGTCGATAAATACACCATAAGAGGTGATATTCTTAACGGTACCTTCGAGTACCTGACCCTTCTGAAGCTTAGAGATGATTTCCTGCTTCTGAGCTTCGAGTTCAGCCTCGATGAGTGCCTTGTGTGATACAACAACGTTCTTGTATTCCTGGTTGATCTTAACAACCTGGAATTCCATGGTCTTACCAACGAATACGTCGTAGTCGCGGATAGGCTTAACGTCGATCTGTGAACCGGGCAAGAATGCCTCGATGCCGAAGATGTCAACGATCATACCACCCTTAGTGCGGCACTTGATGTAACCCTTGATAATTTCTTTGTTCTCGAGAGCGGCATTAACGCGTTCCCAAGACTTGCTTGCACGAGCCTTCTTGTGCGAGAGCACGAGCTGGCCACGCTTGTCTTCCTGGTTCTCAACGTACACCTCTACAGTGTCGCCTACCTTCAGGTCGGGGTTGTAACGGAATTCATTTACAGGAATGATACCATCGCTCTTGTAGCCAATGTTTACAACAACTTCGCGCTTACCGATTGAAATTACTGTACCGTCAACAATCTCGTTCTCGTTTACGCGGCCGAGTGTTGCATCGTAAGCCTTCTCTTGTTCGTCGTGGCTCTGAGTTGATTCTGTGGCACCATTTTCAAATGCGTTCCAGTCAAAGTCCGCAAGCGGTGCAATGTTTTTAAGATTCTCCATTTAATGAGTTAATAATAAAGTGAGTAATAGTAGCTTTGGCCGCAAGTGGGCAAGTGGCGGCAGGAACGGGTTGGGCAACACGGCCCTCAGTGGAGAAATTGTTCGAGCGGTCCTCATCTCCGGCTTTGACCAAAACGTGCGGCAAATTTACGCAAAACTTTTGGTATGCCAAGCGTCGAGCATCGTTTTTTTGTTATATTTCATTGCGTCACGCTCTGCGCGTATGCCGGAGGGTTACACTATGGGCATACTGTCGGCATACACAAAAAGGGCTGCCACACCATTGTTGTGTAGTGGCAGTCCTTTAATATATCAGTTTGCAAAACGTTTGGCTGGTGCTCCTGACCGCAGCGCACATGACGCATGGCAGATGGGCCAGCCAAGGTCTTTGTGCGTGTTATGCCTGTCAGTTGCTGAAAGCCAGTTTGTCGCCGTCGGCCTTGACGTGGATAGGCTTTGTCTTGTCCACGGTGCCGGCCAACAAGGCTTTGCTCAAGTCGTTAAGCAACAAGCGTTGCAGGGCACGCTTTACAGGACGGGCTCCAAATTCGGGGTCGAAACCGGCCTTGGCCACAAGGGCTATGGCATCGTCGGCCACATCGAGTTGTACGTCTTGATCCTTGAGCAGACGGGCAATGCCAGCCACCTGCAAACGAACGATCTGTTCGATTTGAGGTTGCGTGAGCGGTTCAAACATGATGATGTCGTCAATACGGTTCAGAAATTCCGGACGTATTGTCTTCTTCAACATCTCGAGCACTTCGCCCTTCGTCTCGTCAATAATGCGTGCGCGTTCGTCGGCACGTTTGTTGGCGATGGCCTCAAACTTTTGCTGAATGAGTTGCGAACCCATGTTCGAGGTCATGATGATGATGGTGTTCTTAAAGTTCACCGTACGTCCCTTGTTGTCGGTCAAGCGGCCGTCGTCAAGCACCTGCAGCAGAATGTTGAACACATCGGGGTGGGCTTTTTCCACCTCATCGAACAGCACCACGCTGTAGGGCTTGCGGCGCACAGCCTCGGTCAGCTGGCCGCCCTCGTCGTGGCCCACATAGCCCGGGGGGCTACCGATGAGCTTGGAGACCTCGAACTCACTGCCAAACTCCGACATATCGAAGCTGATGAGCGCGTCCTTGCTGCCAAAGAGATACTCGGCGAGCGTCTTGGCGAGCTCGGTCTTGCCTGTGCCGGTGGGACCAAGGAAGATAAAGCTGCCACCGGGACGACGCGGGTCCTTGAGCGGCGAGCGGCTGCGGCGCACGGCCTTGGCGACGGCCTCGACTGCCTCATCCTGGCCGATGATGCGCGTCTTGAGCACGCTTTCGGTCTGCAGCAGGCGCCGGCTCTCGCTCTCGGTGAGCGAGGAAACCGGCACGCCCGAGGTCACGGACACGATGTCGGCAATCTGGGAGACATCGATGGTGAGCGGGCTGGCGTCGAGCTCGGCCGTCCAGGCAGCCTTGGCCTCGGCGAGCTCAATCTCGGCAGCCTTTTGCTGCTCGGTGATCTCGGCGGCCTTGTTCATGTCGTCGCTCTCGGTGGCCTCCTGCGCGGCGGCCTTAAGCTCCTCCACGCGATGCTCGGCCTCGCGCACCGGCTAGGGCGCGCGGTTGGCGGCGATGCGGGCGCGGGCGCCGGCCTCGTCAATGAGGTCGATGGCCTTATCGGGCAGGAAGCGATCCTGGATGTAGCGGTCGGAGAGGTTCGCGGCGGCCTCGATAGCACCCTGCGTATAGCGCACATGGTGGTGCTCCTCGTAGCGCGGCTTGAGCGCGGTCAGGATCTTGACCGTGTCCTCGACGCTCGGCTCCTCGACATCGATGGTCTGGAAGCGACGCTCGAAGGCCGGGTCCTTGGTGAGGTACTTGCGGAATTCCTCGGCCGTGGTGGCGCCGATAATCTGGAAGGCACCGCGCGCGAGCACGGGCTTGAGCATGGAGCTCGCGTCGATGGAGCCCTCGGCAGAGCCGGCACCGATGATGGTGTGCATCTCGTCAATAAACAGGATGACGTCGTCAGCTTCGGTGGCCTCCTGGATCACGTTCTTGAGGCGCTCCTCAAACTCACCGCGATACTTGGCGCCCGCAACGAGGCCCGGCAGGTCGAGCGTCCAGATGTTCTGGTTCATAAGGTTCTCGGGCACGTTGCCAGCTGCAATCTGCTGAGCCAGACCCTCGACGATGGCCGTCTTGCCCACGCCGGGGTCGCCCAAGATAAGCGGATTGTTCTTGGTGCGACGCGAAAGGATCTCCATCATACGCTGGACTTCCTTTTCGCGACCAATTACAGGGTCGAGCTCGCCGTCGCGCGCCTTCTGCGTAAGGTTGGTGGCGAACTGCTTAAGCGTATCGGTGCCGCTCCCCTTTTGCTGCGACGCGTCCGAGCCGCTAAAGAACGGCAGGCCCGCACCGGGACGCCCGGCACCGGCGCCGGCGAGCGGACGCTTCTTGTCCTGGTCCTTGGCGGTAAGTTTCTCGATAGCCTTTTTGATGGAGGCGGACGACACACCCAGGCGCATGAGGATGTCCATGGCCATGCCGTTACCCTCTTCGACGATGCCAATCAGCAAGTGCTCGGTCGACACATAGGTCTGGTTGTTCTCACGCGCCACGCGGAAGGAGCGCTCCATCACGCTAATGACGAGCGGCGTAAAGGCAAGCTTGGCCGCCTCGGTCTCCTCGCTGGGCTCGGGAACCGTGGTCTGGACCTCTTTGAGAGTATCCATGATGTCATCGTAGGAGATGTCGAGCGAGCGCAGCGCCTCGGCGGCAATGCCCTCGTCCTCCTTGGCAAGCGCGAGCAGCAAGTGCTCGGTGCCCACCTTATTTGAGTGCAGATCGAGCGCCTCCTGTTTGGCCATCGACATGACCTTGCGCGCTCGATCGGTAAATCTATCTAACATGCTCGTTTCCTTACATGAGTTCATCGAAATCAAAACGCCCGCCCGTCGGCGGCGCTTTTGTCTCTTTACCCACAGGTTGTCTATGTTAACAGCTGGAGGAATATCTATAAACCCGGCTCACATGAATGCAGGTTATGACCGCATCGCGGGACTCACCGCGCGATGCGCGACAGGCGCCCCGCAAGAGAAACCCTAGGCGTCTTTCACCACGTCGGGACTCGTCGCACGCGATGCGCGATAGGCATCGGCCTCCTTGGAGACGCGTTCGAGCAGCTCGGATGTATCGACGCCCTCGACTTGCGCGACCGTTTCCACCGTCTGCATGGCGACCGCCCTCAGGTACGCGCACGCGCTGTCCCCCGGCTGCTCGAGGTCTATCTCCTCGCCGCCCTCCCGGGCAAAGCCGACCGCCATCACAAAGCCCATGATGCCCGAGACCAGAAAGCCCACCGCAAAGCTCGAATCTGCCTTGAGCTCTTCTCCGTCGGGGTGGACGATCTCTCTCACGCGGTCGATGATGATCGTATGGATGCCCTGCACGACCTGCTCGGCGGCACCCGCCCTCATGGTGATGACGATGCGCTGCAGCAGGCAGCGGACGTCGCGCCGGTCGAACGCCGAAAGGTCGCCCTCGCTCGAAAAATGCCAGAGGGCATCGGTGATGAGCTCGTTATCCTGCAGCAGCTGGGCTATGGCGATGGCGACGAGTTCATCGAAATCGTGAAAATAGTAGTAAAACGTTCCGCGATTGCACTGGGCGGCGCGGGTCACCTCGCCAACCGACAGCTCGAAGATGCTGTTGTTCTCGATGAGCTCCCAAAACGCCTCGATGATACGGGTGCGTGCATCGGGCGCATCGGCGTCCTTACGCGGTCTCGCCATGCGCCTCACCGCACCCCTGCGCCTTGGCGTTCATGATGAGCATCTGAAGACGGTTCTCCACGTTGGCGAAGCTCACGTCGGGATCGTAGTCGAGCGGCAGGAACTGCGCCGTGGGATACTGCTCCTTGAGCGCATGGATGAGCCCGCGCCCCACGACATGGTTGGGCAGACACCCGAACGGCTGCAGGATCACGAAGTTGCGGCAGCCGCGCTTGGCGTGCTCGAGAATCTCCGCCGGAATCAGCACGCCCTCGCCCGCATCGAACGTATGGTGCAGGATCTTATCGCTCGCGCGCACGAGCTCAGGCATGCGCGTCGGCGGCTCGTAGAGCGGGCTCGCCGCGCCCAGGCGGTCGCAACGGTCGTGCGCGAGCTCGAACAGGTTGTCCGCCGTGGCGTACCAGGCCTTTTCGGGCAGCGACAGGTCGACGTGGAACTCGCGCGACTGCGCATGCTTGTAGAAATAGGTCTTGCGGATCACGTCGGTCATGCGCGCCTCGATGACCTCGAGCCCGTTGTCCTCGAGGTAGCGCTCGATCTCGTGGTTGGCGCCGAGATGGAAATTGAGCAGGTACTCGCCCACGATGAGAACGGTCGGATGCGGGTTCGAGCGGTCGTACGGAACGGCGTCCATGATCGCAAGCGCGCGTTTGAAGCCCGTCGCCTGGCCTCTTAGCCCGGAGCGCTCCATGCCCTCGATAACCTCATCGAGCGCGCGGTCGAACGCAGCGTCCGCCGCGCCCTTCTCGAGCTCGTAGGGACGGATGCGCCTAAGCATGGCCTCGAGGGCATCGATCATGGGAAGACCGTAGGCGATCTGGATGCTCGGGCCAAGGCCGAGCTTGAAGCCCGGATGCGCATTGTGGGCATCGACGTCGTCGTTGGTGAGCACCGGGACATAGTCGTATCCCGCGTCGTCGAGCGCGCGGCGCAGCAGGGGCATGTAGTGCGTCAGGCGGCAGTCGCCGATATACTTGCCAGTCACCACGGCGACGTCGTGCGGGTCGTACTTACCGCTCTCGAGTGCCGCGAGCGCCTCGCCGATCACGATTTGCGCGGGGAAGCAGATGTCGTTGTGCACATAGCGTTTGCCCAGGCGGATGGCATCCTCGCGCCCGATATCAAGGGCCTCGGCGCGCACGCCCTGATTGCGCATCGCCGCGGTCATGAGCCTGCAGAACGCATGGGAGGTGTTGGGGACCAGCGCGATCTTGTCGTGCCGGTCGCGCTTGGTGTACTTGACCTTATACGGGTCGTCGAGCGGATGGACCGCGTGCACCCGGGCGCCCTCGGCACGCTCCTCCGCGCGACGACGGTTGACCGACTCGATAAACGAACGCACGCGAATGCCCATGGGACCGGCGACGTCGCTCTCATCGAGCTTGATCATCATCGGAACCTTGGAGCCCATCTCGCCCATCATGCGCGCGATCTCGTCGGTGAGATACGCATCGTGGCCGCAGCCGAAGCTGCCCATCTGCACGAGCTCGAGCTCGGGCGTCGATGCGACGATGACCGCGCACGACAGCATGCGCGCATGATAGTTGTTCACGATGTCGATGCGGCTGTTGGAAAGATCGACGTTGCAGACCCCCGGCACCGCATCGGGCGTCAGCACGGGGATGCCGCGCTCAGAGAAGAGCTTGGGCAGCCCGTGGTTGACCAGCGGGTCGTTGTGGTACGGGCGCGAAGCGATCACCACCGCGTAGCCGCCGTCCTCGTGCACGTTCTCGAGCACCTGCCTGCCGCGCAGCTGCAGCTGGTTCTCAAACGTCTCCTGCGCGCGGTCCGCCTGCTCGGTCGCCTTGGCAACCAGGTCGGCATCGATATCGAAGGTCTCCTTGCACCACGCCTTGAGCTGGCGGTTTCGGTCGCCCTCGTCGTACCAGTGGAACAGCGGCGTATCGAACGGAACGCCGAAACGCTCCTCCGGGTTATCGGAATTGCGCATCACGTAGGGGTATCCCTTTACGACGGCGCACATCCACTCGCTGGTAGAGGCGGTGTTTTCGGTGGGCACCGTCGTGATGATGGGCATGAAGATGCGGTCGACGCCGGCGTCGACGAGATTGCGGATGTGCCCGTGGACGAGCTTGGCCGGGAAGCACACGGTGTCGGATGTGACGTGCGCCAGACCGCGCTCGTACATCGCCTTGGTGCTGCGTCCCGAGACGCGCACCTTAAAGCCGAGCGTGCTGAAGAACGTCGACCAGAACGGCATGGTGTCCCAGAACTCGAGCACACGGGGAATGCCGATCGTGACATCGCGCCCCCCGCAGACGGGAACCGTGGGGCACGACTCGAACAGCAGCTTCTCGCGGTCGACAAAGAGATTGGGGGCAGCCGCGGTCCGGTCGCGCCCCGTGCCGGGTGCCTGTGCCTCGCAAGCACCCTGCGGACGCAGCTCCTCCGCCGCGGGAACCTCGCGCACGAGCTCATCCCATGAGATGGCGCCGCCGCGCGGGCAGCGATTGCCCGTGACGTAAAGCGAGCCGTCGCCAAATGCCACGACCGCGCGCTGGCAGCGGTTGTTGCACCGACGGCAGGTAACGCCGCCGAACTCGCGATGCTCGAAGCGCTCCACGGCATCGAGCCCGATAAACGACGTGCCGGCGTCGCCCTTGCGGCATTCCTCGCGCGCGAGCAGGGCGATACCGATAGCGCCCATCAGCCCCGGGTGGGGCGCACGCGTGACGGGTTTGCCCAGATACTGCTCGAATGCGCGCAGCACCGCGTCGTTTCGGAACGTGCCGCCCTGGACGACGACTTTGTCGCCCAGACGGTTGAGATTTGAAACGCGAATGACCTTGGTGAACACGTTCTCGATAATCGAACGGCAGAGACCGGCCATGATGTCGCCCGGACCCTTACCGCGCCGCTGCTCGGAAACGACGCTGCTGTTCATGAACACCGTGCAGCGGCTGCCGAGAACGGCGGGGGCTTTGGACGAAAATGCCTCGGTCGCGATATCCTCAACGGCTATTCCGAGGTTTTTGGCAAAACCCTCGAGGAACGAGCCGCAGCCCGCAGAGCACGCCTCGTTGACGACGATATCGGTCAGCACGCCGTGGTTGAGCCAGATGGCCTTCATATCCTGTCCGCCGATGTCGAGCACGAAGGTCGCATCGGGAACGCATGCGCACGCGGCGCGGGCGTGCGCGACCGTCTCGACCGTATGGTAGTCGGCGTGGAACGCGCGCGCGAAAAGCTCCTCGCCGTATCCCGTGGTGCCCACGGCATCGATCGCAAGCGTGACTCCCACTGTCTCCCAGCGGTTCTTCAAGCTGACAAGACCCTGTTGGGCGACGTCGAGCGGTCTGCCGTTATTAGACGCGTAGAACGAATCGACAAGCTCACCCGCCTCATCGACCAGGGCGAACTTGGTCGTCGTGCTCCCCGAATCGATACCGAGCGCCACACGCACCGTCTCTCCGGGCGCATACGCATCCGGACCCTTTGCCGGCGTCTCTTTGCCATGGCGTGCCGTAAAATCCGCCTGCTCGGCAGGTGTGGCAAAAAAGGGCTGGGCAAGACGTCCCTCCCCGCTTGCGGGCGCGACCGTCTCGAGCTTATCCAGCCGGACAAAAGCGTCGGGAAGGTCGATCGGTTGGGACGATGCGAACATGTCGGTCAGCGACAGGGCGGCACCGCGCGCGACCATGATCTGCGGATCGCGCGGGACGATAACCTGATCGTCCGATAGATTCAGTTGCTCCCGGAACACGCGGACCAGTGTGGGGTTGTAGGCGAGCGTACCGCCCTCGAAGATTACCGGCGGCTCGATGTCGATACCCTGGGCCAGACCGCCGATCGTTTGGCGGGCGACCGCGTGAAGCGCCGAAAGCGCCAGGTCGGTGGTAGGAATGCCCTCGTTGAGCAGCGGCTGGATATCGGTCTTTGCGTACACGCCGCAGCGGCCCGAGACCTCGTGGACGGTCGTTCCCCGGCTTGCGAGCTGCTCGAACTCGCCCGATTCGGTGCCGACCCCCATGAGCTTTGCCATCTCGTCGATAAATGCACCGGTACCGCCTGCGCACGAGCCGTTCATGCGCATGTCGGCAACCTCGATGTCTCCCTTATCGTTGGTGCGGAAGAAGATCATCTTGGCGTCTTGGCCGCCCAGCTCGATGGCGCAGCGCGTCTGCGGATAGAACCTGCTGATCGCGAGCGCGTTGGCGACCACCTCCTGAACGTACGAGGCGCCCAGCGCGGTCGCGATATCGCGCGCACCCGAGCCGGTCACCGCAACGCGCAGTGACTCATGGGGAAAGCGCTCGGCGAGCTCGCCGAGCATGGCGCGCACGCTCGCTGTCTGACACGCCCCGTGGCGGCGATATCCCCACCACGCCTCGGTCATATCCTCGTGCATCGCGTAAACTTTGGTCGTCGTCGACCCTACGTCCAGTCCTACTAGCAACGCCATAATGCTCCGTCTCTCGCATTTTTCCCGCTAGAGATATACCACTCTACGTAATACAACAGACTGTTGTATTTAAACTCCGTATAAAAAGCGGCTGCCGAAACGCTTCAGCAGCCGCCGAATGCACCAACAGATTGTTCTGCGCGCTAGCACGTCGGGCAACGGAGCAGCACGGGCCCTCCGGTCATGCGCACCGCTCACGCCCGCGATGTCGCCGAGAGAGCTATCCACGCTTAGGGCTCCAACCAAGCAAGTCGCCCGCGCTCAGCAGATCCCTAAGCGAGCTACTCGCACTCAGGAGCCATAGCCTGCTCCAAGAGCTCGGCATGCTCCTCCTCGAAAACCGTCCCCACAGGGAAGGCGCGACGGAAGACGAAGCGGGAAATCGGACCGGCTACCAAAAGGTTCCACGGCAGCGCCATCACAAAATTATGCGGGATGTTGATCATCCAGATCGCGGGCACGGAATACAGGTTCGCAAGGATGCCGCCGGGCATGTGCGTCAGACCCTCACAGGCACCGTACAGCGACATGATGATGACCATGGGAACGACCATGCAGGAGCTGACGGCGAGCGTCATGGCAAGTGGCGAGCTCTTGCCCGGCGTGACCAAGTACTTAAAGGCGAAACCCTTGGCGAGCGGGCTGGCGACGAACCAGTCGCAGCACATGGCAAAAATGTAGGCAACGGGGAAGCCGAGCCACGCAGTGGCAACGACCTCGCCGTTGATGGCCCCGTGCTGCAGGGCAACGTTGTAGATGCTCATCCAGAGCACCATGCAAAAGCACATGATAAAGGTGAACAGCAGGCTCTCTCGTTTGTTGATAGGCATAAAGGGCAGATTCCTCTCTGTGTTGTACCGCGGCGCCACGCAACAAAAACGGGCGGGCAAGATGGAGCTGTTGGAACTTCATCTCGCCCGCCCGTGGTACGCGCGTCTGCGACTACTTATGTGGTGGAACCAGCCTAGCACGAAACGCATGCGCTTCGTAAGCGTTGAGTTTATGAAGATGCAGGGCACCGATAATCCCCCGACCCCATAAGTTGCGGTGGAATACGGACTGTTTTGACCCTTTAAGCAGCAATTCAGTCCCTATTTCACCGCAACTCATTTGGTGCAAAGTAACCTGTCCCCCTTGTACCAATTAGCTGGTGTGGCGCCAGCGAGGGTCGGTGAGCGTACGCGCCACACCCAGTCCAACGGGCAGAAACGCTACGATGAGCACTGCGCGCACAAACCAGCCGAGCATATTGACCGTGTCGAAGGTGCACATGTAATACATCGAGCGATACAGATACAAGCCCGGCACCATAATGACAATCGAAGGCACCGTGAGGGCGATGCGCGGGTAGGTGAGCTTGACTTCAGCCAAGCTTGCGAGCAGCCCCGATACCAGCGCGCCGATAAACGCTGCTGCCTCGGGAGGCATTCCCGTGCTGAGGCCCAGGAAGGGAATCATCGTCGGCGCATCGACAAGGGTCAGACGCAGGGTATTGGACACGGCGCCGATCAACCCAGCTGCCGCGGCCATCTTTACCGGGCTGTTGAACATCACCGAGAAGCCGAATACGCCAACGAAGCTCATCACCACGCGCAGGAGCGTAAGGGCAAGCGGCGAAAGGCCCAGTGGGGCAAAGTCGTCCGGCGCCAGGCCAACACACTCGGCAACCATCCAACCTACGAGGGTCGCCATCACAATAATCGATACGGCATATGAAAGGCGCTCGATACCGCTTCGCATGTCGAGCTTAGCGATGTCGAGGCCTGCCGTAATGAGTGGAAAGCCGGGAATCACAAAGAGCATGGCGCCGATATAGCCTTCTTGGTGCGACATTGCCCCCGGTATGACCTGGCCAAGGCCGAGCAATGCCAGCAGATACGAAACGCAAGCGAGCGCAACGCCGGTCGTCAGCGCGCTGAACTGACCAAGGCCTTGCTTGAGAATATGGGAGCGGGCAAAGTTGCCGACACCCGCGCCCACGAACGCGCAGGCCATCTCGATAGGGCCGCCGCCGAGCAAAAAAACGAAGGCGCCACAGGCGCAGGCCGCCGCAAGGCCCTGTTGCCAAGGCGCGTAATCAGGTTTTGAACTCTCAACGGTCTTGAGCATCTCGTGATACTCGTGCACCGTGAAGCGACGACCATAGGTCTCGATTTCCTTGAGGAAACTCTCCATCATCCAAATGCGATGGGTATTGACGCCCGTTGTGGGCAAGCTGACGACCTCATTAAAGCAGTGACCATCTTCGATGCAAGTACACTCAAACGACAGGAGACTTAAGTCAACGTGGATGGTCACACCGAGTACGGCGGCGACACGATTCATGGTATCGCGAACACGCCAGGCACCCGTTCCGCTCGCGAGCATAAGCATACCGGTGCGGCAGATGATGGATGATTTATCGGTGAGCGGCGCATCGACGGCAAGTTCATCGCCTGCCGTCACGATCTGGTGCCAGTCAGTTTTCATATGGAGCGCGCCGGCACGGACACCGTGGTGCATGGGGGCTCTCGAAAGCAGCGAGTCAAGGCGCGAAGGCTGTGAGGGCTCCGCCGATTCGCCCTCGTCCTCGTCGGGCTCTTCATCGACCAGATCAAAGGAATCAAGCGGCGCTGGCTCGCGACGGTCGATCAGCTCCTCGTCCTCATCATCAAAGTAATTGAACTGATCGAGCATGTCCTCTTCGATTGAACGCTCGCTCGCGTCGTCCATATAGACGCTCCCTTCCTACCGACTAACCCCCATCCTAGGCAGCAACGGCTAAAGGAAACATAAAAGAGACGGCTGCCATGCGAGCCATGTGCTCAATAGCCGTTGGGTAGTCGTTTAAGAACGTCCCCAATGACTACATCGATGTTCTAAGTGTCAACCAAGTCAACGCCGCAGATAGAGGACGGACAGCGAGCGACGTCCAGAGCGACAAGTTGGCATGAAAAAGGCAAGGCATAGACCTTCTGGTCATGCCTTGCCTTTTGAATGACAAATTGTCGCTCTGGGCGGCGCGCAGCGTCGAGCGGTTACGGCGTTTGGTAAAACGCCGTAACCCCCTAGTACATCTTTGCGCCGGCGGGGATGGAAGCGTCGAGCTGGATCAGGTTGAGGCGCTCCTCGCCCTCCTCCTCGTGGACAGCGCTGATCAGCATGCCGCAGCTGGGAATGCCCATCATCTTGCGCGGAGGCAGGTTGGTGATGGCGAGCAAGGTCTTGCCGACCAGGTCCTCGGGCTCATAGTAGCCATGGATGCCGGAGAGGATGGTGCGGTCGGTGCCGGTGCCGTCGTCGAGCGTAAAGTTCAGCAGCTTCTTGGACTTCTTGACGGCCTCGCATGCCTTGACCTTCACAGCGCGGAAATCGCTCTTGGAGAAGGTATCGAAGTCGACGAACTCCTCGAACAGCGGCTCAACGGCGATCTTGGAGTAATCGAGCGTGGGCTTAAGCGACTTAACGAACGGGCTTGCAGCGTTGCCGGCCTCGGCAGCCTTGGCGGCAGCGGCACCGGACTGGAAACCCTTCTCGGGCTTCATGTGCGGGAACAGCAGGACGTCGCGAATAGAGGCCTGGTTAGTGAGCAGCATGACCACACGGTCGATACCGATGCCGATGCCACCCGCGGGAGGCATACCGTACTCGAGGGCGCGCACGTAGTCCTCGTCGTACTCCATGGCCTCGTCGTCGCCGCCAGCCTTCTCGGCCATCTGAGCGGCAAAGCGCTCGGCCTGGTCGACCGGGTCGTTGAGCTCGGAGAATGCGTTGGCGTACTCGTGGCCGGCGATGACCAGCTCAAAGCGGTGGGTCAAACGCGGGTCGTCCTCAAAACGCTTGGCGAGCGGGCTGACCTCGATGGGGTAATCGCACACGAACGTGGGGTTGACGATGGTGTCCTCGCCCAGCTCATCGTAGATCTCGGCGATAATCTTGCCGGCGGTCCACTCGGGCTTAATCTCCAGGCCCTTCTCGCGCGCGGCGGCAGCAAGCTCCTCGACCGGCGTGTCGATGGTGACCTGCTTGCCGAGCACGTCGGAGACGATGTCGGTCATGGGACGGCTGGCCCACTCACCAGAAAGGTCGATGGTCTGGCCCTGGTACTCGATGACCTCGGGGTTGCCGATGGCCTTGTTGGCAGCCTTGATGACACCTTGGGCGAGTGCCTTCATGCCCTCGAGGTCGGAGAAGGCACGATAGGCCTCCATCGTGGTGAACTCGGGGTTGTGGGTAAGGTCCATGCCCTCGTTACGGAAGATACGGCCGATCTCGAACACGCGCTCAAAACCGCCGACGATGCAGCGCTTGAGGTGCAGCTCGGTGGCAATACGCAGGTAGCACTCCTGATCGAGCGCGTTGAAGTGAGTGATGAACGGCTTGGCAGTAGCGCC
>OHVB01000411.1_pt1 | contig 15938 bp, 15 predicted proteins | sample 1579331 | NCBI WGS metagenome assembly OHVB01 (sample SAMEA3882503, study PRJEB24775) | human gut metagenome | biome: human-associated habitat; feature: intestine environment; material: feces | place: Netherlands | collected 2009/2010
CTGCTTAAGTCCATGATCTGGCGCCATCCATTATGTATGATCTGATCTCCGTCTCTGTAACAGATTCCTGTCATATCTTTCAGATCCTGCGGATTTTTTTCCACATAATATCCGGCAAGTTCTTTAAATGTTTCTTCACCTTCCCCGACCATAACACCTTTAAATTCTGAGTTTTCTGTCAGGAATTTCTCCGCATCATAAGAAACTTCCGGACCGCCGGCCCAAAAGTCGGCGCCCGGAAGAATCTTTATCAGATCTGCCATCAGTTCTTTTACAAAAGAAAGGTTCCAGATATAACAGGACACGCATACCACATCAGGATGCTCCAGATAAATATCACGCATGATATCATCTTTCTGCTGGTTGATGGTATATTCCTTTAATACAATATGATCTGCGTAATCAGATGCATATGCCTGCAGATCATAAACAGCAAGATTAGAATGAATATATTTTGCATTGCATGCCACTAATAAAATCTTCATAAATCTTTAGCCTTCCAGTGCACTCTTCAGCTCTTCTTTGGAAGTAAGACCTACGAAGCGTTTCACTTCCGCACCGTCTTTAAACAGGATCAGTGTCGGAATGCTGACTACACGAAACTGCTGTGCAAGTGCCATATTCTGATCTACATCTACTTTTCCCACTGCGTATCCCTCTTCTGCCAGTTCTTCTACAACCGGACCCTGACGCATACATGGTCCACACCATGTTGCCCAGAAATCTATAAGAACCGGTTTCTCAGATTTTAATACTTCTGTTTCAAAATTTGCTGTTGTAATCTCTTTTGCCATAATTCATATCTCCTTCTTTTGTCTGGTATCTAAATCGTATCTATTATAGTAGATTCGCGGCCATTAATCAACCTAAATATTCTTTCAAAATTTCGTCAATTAACTTTTTTTCTTCTTCCGTGAACGTCACTTGTGTATTTTCATGAAATTTTACACGCTCGCCCATATCATCGGGCCCTTTTCGTACCGGGATGTCAGCTTTTCTGATTGGTGCCGCTTCGCGGACAGTCTCGGCTGTCGCTGCCGAAAACCTGTTTTCAAAAAAATCCACCAGATCCGTCGTTATCCGGCGCCTCTTGCCGGCAACGTCTATAAGATGCCTGCTGCCCGTCACCACGTACATCGCAAGAAATCCGACCAGAAGATATTCCAGTGCATGACTCTTGTCCAAAAGAGCACCGCATGCTCCGAATATCACGCATAATCCCGCCGCACACATTGACGCTTTCTCATAACTGTGTATTCTTATCCCGTGACATCTGTATTTATCGAGATATTTTCCGGCGAAAGCCTCCGTATTATTTATCTCACGCCCGGTACGCATATAATTTTCATATTTGAGTTTCATCTGTTTAAAAAACGCAAAACCCGTATGATCTATTTCCTCAGATTCCCTCAACAATTCATTCACGCTCTGTCTGAGTATGCTGTTTATCATAAGTCCGGCCAGAAAAGCTCCGGCTGCCAATATAAAAAAATACATAAAAACCTCCCTGCATCAATATACTTTATGATTAATCATATAATATATGCAGGGAGATTTATTATAAAGTCCTTATCAGCCGACTAATTATGACATATTTTACTAAAAATTGGCATTCTCGATCATATTTACCAAAAGTGCTACGGAATTATCTATCGCCTTCCGCTCAAATTCACCGTAGTCCATCGTTGCGCTTCCATCTGCCTTATCAGATATTGCTCTTATAATAAGGAAAGGAATATCGTTAAGATATGCCGCCTGGGCAATCGCAGCACCCTCCATTTCCGTGCAGTATCCTCCGAACTGTTTCACTATGCGTTCTTTGACAGCATGATCGGAAATAAACTGGTCTCCGCTGACAATTCTTCCCTCATGCACGCCTATCTGCAAACCTGCTTCCCTGCATGCTTTTACTGCAAGTTTTCTAAGGTTCTCATCAGCTATAAAATCAATATCTATATCCGGATAAGTAATCTTAATATCTATCTTTATGGTTGAGTAATAAGGTTCCTTTTTGTCTTCAAGGTATCTGATTGCAACATCCTTAAATGTGTAGGTATATGAAGCAGCATCCGCTACAAAACTTGAATATCCTACTACCTTTGCCTTTTCATGTTTAGTAATAAGTGTATTAAAATACTTAATTGCACTTTCTTTGTCAGCTGTATTGAAAGATTTTCCAAAGATTTTCTTGCCGGTTATGTTATAATACTTTTCTTTCATATTTTTATTTACCATCTCATTATTATATCTGTTCATGGTAACTACACCACCGGTAACTGAATACTTTCCGAGATTGGATGCCGCATAATCATAAGCTTCTTCCAGGGCTTTGTAATCGGCGAACTGTGCGATTGCCCCAGTAACTGGCGCAATGAGCAGAGCCTGGAGGACTTTCTGATTGAACAGGATATCCCGACCTTAGCAGGTGTAGATACACGTGCTATCACCCGTAAAATCCGTAATCACGGCGTACTGCAGGGCGTAATTGTACCGGAAGAAATGCCTGAGGAGGAAGTACAGAAGCTGCTGGCTTTACCGGCAGTACACAACCAGGTTGAGCAGGTTACCACTCCCGAGGTTTACACCATGGGCGAGGGCAAGCTGCATGTAGCTGTTATGGACTTCGGTATTAAACGCAATATCCTGAAATCCATTGAAGCCTTTGGCTGCCGCCTGACAGTATTCCCTGCTTCCGCTACCGCAGAAGAGGTACTGGCATGCGATCCGGACGGTATCTTCCTGTCCAACGGCCCCGGCGACCCGAAGGATTTGCCTGAGGTTATTGAAAACATTAAGAAATTAATCGGCAAGAAACCGATTTTCGGTATCTGCCTCGGTCATCAGCTCATGGCTTTGGCTAACGGTGCTGATACCTATAAAATGAAATTCGGCCATCGCGGTATCAACCAACCGGTAAAATACCTGACAACCGGCCGCATCTACATCAGCGCCCAAAACCACGGTTATGCTGTAGATGAAAAATCTCTGGAAGGCAAGGGCATCAACATCAGCCATATTTCCATGAACGACGGTACTATCGAAGGCCTGGAATACACCAAGCATCCTACCTTTACCGTTCAATATCATCCGGAAGCCTGCCCCGGCCCTGGTGATCATGATTATTTGTTTAAACATTTTGTTGATATGATGGAGGGTCGTTAATTATGCCGAAACTTAAAGATGTTAAAAAGGTTCTCGTTATCGGCTCCGGCCCTATTATTATCGGTCAGGCAGCAGAGTTTGACTATGCAGGCACCCAGGCTTGCCGTGCTCTGAAGGAAGAAGGCCTGGAGGTTGTACTGATTAACAGTAACCCTGCAACCATTATGACTGATGTGCATGTGGCTGACCGTGTATATGTTGAACCTATCAGCGTTGAATTCATTGAAAAAATTATCAAACGTGAGCATCCTGATTCCCTGTTGGCAACACTTGGCGGTCAGGTTGGCCTGAACATGGCTATGAAACTGGAAGAGCAAGGCATTCTGAGCAAATACAACGTTCGTCTGCTGGGCACTCAGATCAGTGCTATCAAACGTGGTGAAGACCGCGAAATGTTCAAGGAAACTATGGAGAAAATCCATCAGCCGATTCCTGAAAGCACTATCGTAGAAACCATTGAAGCTGCTTGCGACTTCGGCAAGGAAATCGGCTATCCGCTGATTGTCCGTCCTGCATATACCCTCGGCGGTACCGGCGGCGGCATTGCTGAAAACGAGGAAGAGCTGATTGACATCGTGCAAAAGGGCCTGGGCTACAGCCCTATCGGTCAATGCCTGATTGAACGCAGCATCGCCGGCTGGAAGGAAATCGAATACGAAGTAATCCGCGACGCTGCTGATAACTGCATCACTGTCTGCTCTATGGAAAACTTGGATCCTGTTGGCGTACACACAGGTGACTCCATCGTTGTGGCTCCGGCACAGACTCTGAGCGATAAAGAAGTACAGCTGCTGCGTCAGGCTTCTATCGATATCGTGCGTGAGCTGGGCGTAGTTGGCGGCTGTAACGTACAGCTGGCTCTCGACCCGTACTCCGAAAACTACTATGTAATCGAAGTTAACCCGCGTGTAAGCCGTTCTTCCGCACTGGCTTCCAAAGCTACCGGTTATCCGATTGCTAAGGTTACCAGCAAAATCGCTGTCGGCTACAACCTGGACGAAATCGAAAACGCTGTTACCAAAAAGACTAAGGCTTGTTTCGAGCCTACCATTGACTATATCGTACTGAAATTCCCGCGTTGGCCGTTCGATAAATTCGTAACCGCTGACCGCACCCTGGGAACTCAGATGAAGGCTACCGGTGAGGTTATGGCAATTGAGCGCAGCTTTGAAGCTTCTATGCTGAAAGCAGTTCGCTGCCTGGAAATCGGCCTCAATCATCTGGAAATGCCTGAGCTGAAGGCTTTGAGCGATGAAGAAATTCATGACCGCATCAAACGCATTGATGACGAGCGCTGCTTCGTTGTTGCTGAGGCTATCCGCCGCGGTATTACTCTGGAAGAGATTCACAATATCACTAAGATTGACCTGTGGTTCCTTTCCAAAATCCAAAACATCATTAAAATGGAAAAAGCTCTGGAAACTCACGAGCTGACTCCGAGCCTGCTGCGTAAGGCTAAGAGAATGGGCTTTGCCGATGCTGTTATCGGTAAACGCGTAGGCAAGACTGAGTTTGAAATCCGCGATATGCGTAAGGCTAACGGCATTCTGCCGACCTACAAAATGGTTGATACCTGCGCTGCGGAATTTGAAGCTGCAACCCCGTACTACTATTCCTGCTACGAAACCGAGGATGAGGTTGAAGTAAGCGACAGAAAGAGAGTAGTTGTACTCGGCTCCGGTCCTATCCGTATCGGTCAGGGCGTAGAATTCGACTACTGCTCCGTACACTGCGTATGGGCGTTGAAGGAAATGGGTTATGAAACCATTATTGTAAACTGCAATCCGGAGACGGTATCTACCGATTACGATACTTCTGATAAGCTGTACTTTGAGCCGCTGACTGTTGAGGATGTACTCAACGTTATCGACAAAGAAAAACCGGAAGGCGTTATTGTTCAATTCGGTGGTCAGACCGCTATCAATCTGGCAGGTCCGCTCTCCCGCGCAGGCGTGAAGATTCTGGGCTCCTCCGTTGACAGCATCGACCGCGCTGAGGACCGTGAACGTTTCGACGAGCTGCTGACAAGCTGCAATATCCCGCGTCCGCAGGGCCACACCGTATTCGATACCGAGGGTGCGCTGGTTGCTGCCCACAATGTTGGCTATCCGACCATGGTTCGTCCTTCCTACGTACTGGGCGGCCGTGCTATGGAAATCGTTTATAATGATGACGAGCTGCGCAACTACATGACATATGCTGTTAAGGCTTCTCACGAGCATCCGGTACTGGTTGACCATTACCTGCAGGGTACTGAGGTAGAGGTTGACGCTATCTGCGACGGCAAGGAAGTATTAATCCCCGGCATCATGGAACACGTTGAACGTGCAGGCGTACACAGCGGTGACTCCATCGCCGTATATCCGCCGCGTAGCCTGAGCGAGAGTGTTATCCGTACCATTATCGAATACACCAACAAGATGGCTCTGGGCCTGGAAGTTAAGGGCATGATCAACATTCAGTACATTGTTCGTGACGAGCATGTATATGTAATCGAGGTTAACCCGCGTTCCTCCAGAACCGTACCGTTCCTGAGCAAGATTACCGGCATCTCCATGGTAGACGTTGCTACCAGATGCGCAATGGGCATGAGCCTCAAAGAGCAGGGCCTGCAAGCCGGCCTGCGCTTCTTCCCGGACTACTATGCTGTTAAAGCTCCTGTATTCAGCTTCAATAAGATGAGCAACGTAGATATCACCCTTGGACCTGAAATGAAATCCACCGGTGAGGTTATGGCCTGCGACTACCAGTACAGCCGTGCGCTGTATAAAGCCTGCATCGCTTCTGGTATCAATGTACCGCACGAGGGTGCCATCCTGATTACCGTTGCTGATATGGATAAGCCTGAGGCAGTTGCTATTGCCCGCGGCTTTGAAGAGCTGGGCTACACTGTTATTGCAACCGACGGTACTGCGGAATATCTGCAGCAATACGGTGTAACCGTTGAGGTTGCTACCAAAGTAAGCGAAGGTCATCCGAACCTGATTGATGATATCAAGAGCGGCCGCATCGGTATGGTTATCAACACCACCAACCATGGCCGTGACGCTGAACGTGACGGCTTCAAAATCCGCCGTTCTACTGTAGAGCATGCAATTGCCTGCCTGACCTCTATGGATACTGCACGTGAGCTGCTGAACGTTATGAGCGCAATGCGTCGTCGCAGCGTTGTACGCGTTACCGCTCTGCAGGACCTGACCTGGGAGGATTGATTATGTCTAAAACTATTGCGAGTGCCAAGGTAATTGGTCAACGAGTTTTAAATAGTACGACAAAATTAATAAATGTTTATGCACCGGAAATCGCTGCCGAGGCTGTCCCCGGACAGTTCGTCAACGTGAAGGTGTGCAAGAATACTGCTCCGCTGCTGCGCCGTCCCTTCGGCGTAGCAGGAGTTAACAAGGCTGAGGGCAGCATCACCATGATTTACCGTATCATTGGTGAAGCAACTCATATTCTGGCTGACGTTTGCAGCGGCGACGAGCTGAGCATCGTCGGTCCGCTGGGACACGGCTTTGATATGAGCGCCAAGAAACCGCTGCTGGTTGGCGGCGGCTTGGGCCTGGCTCCGCTGCTGTTTTTGGCAGAGGGCTTCGGTGAGGGCAATACCGATATCCTGATGGGCGGCCGCAGTGCCGAGGAATTGTTCTGGACCAAGCTTTATGAAAGCCTCAGCAAAAATATTTACCTGACCACCGATGACGGCAGTGTCGGCACTAAGGGTACTGTAATGGCCCTGCTGCCGCAGCTGTTAAAAGAGGGTGGCTATGACTGCGTATACGTTTGCGGTCCTGTACCGATGATGCGCGCAGTTGCCAATGCCTGCTTAGAAGCCGGCGTAAAATGTCAGGTATCTCTGGAAAAATACATGGCCTGCGGTCTTGGTGCGTGCCTGTCCTGTGCCTGCGAAGGCATCGGCAAGCGCATCAAGGTCTGCAAGGACGGCCCGGTATTCTGGGCAGAGGAGGTAGGAGAATGGTAAAAGCATTGTATGATGGCCGTCTGGCAGTTGATATTGCCGGCGTGAAGATGGCTACGCCTGTTACTACCGGCTCCGGCACCTTCGGCTTTGGTCTGGAATTTACCGATTTTCTCGACCTGGAAAAGGTTGGCGCTGTTACCGTAAAGGGTACCTCTTTAGAGCCTGCAGCAGGCAATAAGGGCCAGCGTGCAGTAGAAACCCCGTCCGGCATGCTGAACTGCATCGGTCTGGAAAACCCCGGCAGCGAGTACTTCTTGGAGCACACTCTGCCTGAGCTGAAAAAATATAACGTACCTGTGATTGTCAACATCTACGGCCATACCCCCGAGGAATACGGCGCTGTTGCCAAAAAGCTGGATGTAGACGGTGTTGATGCAGTAGAAATCAACATCTCCTGTCCGAACGTAAAAGAGGGCGGTATTGTTTTCGGCACTGTGCCGGAAGCAGCTGCTGAGGTTGTACGTGCTGTTAAGGCCAACACCGGCAAAATGGTTATCGCCAAGCTTTCTCCGAACGTAACTGATATTGTGGTGATGGCGAAGGCTGTAGAAGCAGCAGGTGCAGATGCAATTTCTATGATTAACACGCTGCTCGGTACCAAAATTGATATTGAGCGTCAGCGTCCTGTGCTCGGCAACGTAACCGGCGGTCTCAGCGGTCCTGCTGTACGTCCGGTAGCAGTGCGCCTGGTTTACCAGGTGGCGCAGGCTGTGCATATCCCCATCATCGGCATGGGCGGCATCATGTGTGCCGAGGATGCAATTGAGTTCATGCTGGCAGGCGCAAGTGCGGTAGCAGTTGGCACCGCAAACTTTGTACAGCCTGATATCGCTGAAACCATTGCTCATGGTATGCTGGCATATCTGGACAGACACAACGCGCAGAATATTTCTGAAATTGTCGGTTTGGCATTACCGAATGGCAAGGCAAGCATGCCGTTGTATAACGACGCTGTATAACACGCCATCTGCTTCAGAACGGCTCCTAGGAGTACGAGTATGTACGCCGTCGTCGCCGTTCTTCGCATCTGACGCATTCTCCAGCGTCTTTTAGAAAGAATGACAAAAGGGAGATTTTTATGAAATCTGATGATAGATTAATAGTCGCACTCGACTTTCCTACCTTGGAGCAGGCTAAGGCTTGCGTTGTCGAATTGGGTGACGCAGTAAGCTACTACAAGGTTGGCATGGAGCTTTATTATGCAGTAGGCAGCGAAATAATCCGCTTCTTAAAGGAACAGGGCAAGCATGTTTTCCTGGACCTCAAGCTGCAGGATATTCCTAACACTGTTGCTCATGCACTTACCGTACTCAGCGATTTGGGTGCAGATATGATGAACGTTCATGCTGTAGGCGGCAAAAAGATGATGGCAGAAGCTGTTAAGGCTGTGCATGAGGCTGCTGAGGCAGCAGGCCGTCCGGCACCGAAGCTGATTGCTGTAACCATTCTTACCAGCATGGATGATGAACAGTTTGCTGATTTGAATTATAAAAATACCATTGCCGAGCAAGTTATCAGCCTGGCTAAGCTGGCGAAGGAAGCAGGCATGGACGGCGTTGTTGCTTCTCCTAAGGAAGCTGCGGCTATCCGTGAGGCTTGCGGCCCCGAGTTCCTGATTGTTACCCCGGGCGTACGTCCTGCGGGCAGCTCTCTGGATGACCAGAAGCGCGTAGCAACACCGGCAGGCGCTCTGCAAAATGGCAGCAGTCACATCGTAGTAGGCAGACCTATTACTAAGGCTGAAGCAAGACAAGCAGCAGCATTGGCAATTGTAGAAGAGATTAAAGGAGTGTAAGCAAATGGCAGTTTTAGAAGAAAAAGATGTTATGAAAATGCTCGAGGAAACCGAAGCAGTTCTCCATGGTCACTTTTTGCTGACCAGCGGTCTGCACAGCCCTATGTATGTTGAAAAATTCAACGTACTGCAGCATCCTAAATATACCGAGCGTCTGTGCCAGGAAATCGCACGTCGTTATGAAAACGACAATGTTGAACTGGTAGTTGGCCCGATGACCGGCGGTATCCTGCTGGCTCACGAGGTTGGCAAGGCTCTGGGCACCCGTGCTATCTTCACCGAGCGTGAAAACGGCAAAATGACTCTGCGTCGCGGCTTCCAAATTCCGGCAGGCACCCGCGTACTGGTTGTTGAAGATATCGTAACCACCGGCGGCAGCGTTAAAGAGGTTATGGAAGTAGTTAAAGAGCATGGCGGCGAGCTCGTAGGCGTTGGCCTGCTGGTTGACCGCAGCGGCGGCAAGGTAGACTTCGGCGTTCGCACTGAAGCTCTGCTGCACCTGAACGTAGAAACCTTTGATCCGGCAACCTGCCCGCTGTGCGCTAAAGGCATACCGTTTACCAAACGTGGCAGAACTGGCAAGTAAGACCCGAGTTTTTATGAGCTTCGCGAATAAAAAACTCGTTGGTCGCGCTGTCCTCGCTTGCGACCGAATAGGGAGCAAGAAAGAGGGCAAGTAAGCTCCGACGAAAAGCTTTGCGAAGCGAGAAATCGAAATGGCCGCGCTATCCTCGAAGAGGACAAGTAAGCTAATCTAACCTAAATTTCAAAGCACCTGTTTATCAGCAAAATGATAGGCAGGTGCTTTTCCCTTACATCCCAAAGCTTTCCATTAAAATTACCATATTTTTAAGGAAAAAACTTATAACTTCTTTCCTCTTGACAAAATCTGAAAAATCAGATAATATGTATTCGTAAGATTTTTGCACGCCTGCCTGGAGTACGGTCGTCGCAGCGTTATTGAGAACGCCTTATGTATTATTGAGTAGTACATAGGGCGTTTTTTATTCAGAAGGGAGCTAAAGTAATGCAAACAACCGAAGTAGGTCAAAACAGCGAAATCAAGCAGGTCATCGGCAGCCTTTGCATGATGAACAATAGGTTTATGAATTTTATGCTAGATGACAACAAAAAAGCAGCGCAGGTTTTCTTGCGCGTTATCCTGGGAGATGATAAAATTAAGGTGAGAAATGTCAGGATACAGAGCTTTATCCAAAACATCTACGGACATTCTTCTCAACTGGATATTTTAGCGCAGGATAGCAAAGGACGTTATTTTAACGTAGAGGTGCAGAGAAGCGATGAAGGCGCACCTGCAAGACGCGCCAGATTTTATAGTAGTATTCTTGATACTCACTTTCTGCAGCCTGGTAAGCTTTACGAAGAGCTGCCGGATACCTACGTAATTTTTATCACAGAAAACGATGTCTTGCACGATAATTTGCCACTGTATAATATCAGGCGCAGAATCGATGAAAATGCGAAATGCTTTGAAGATGGTTCGCACATTATCTATGTCAACAGCCAGCGTCGAGATAATACAGCGCTTGGTAAACTGATGCAGGATTTATATTGTACGGAGCCAAAGAATCTGCATTATCATGAATTTGCCGAGCGCATGGAGTTTTTGAAATACAGCAAGGAGGGCGAAGAAAAAATGACTGATGTAATTGAAGAATATGCTGCAAGAAAGGCCGAAGCATTAGCGAAAGAAGCAGCGAAAAAAGCTGAAGAAAAAGAGCAGGCAAACAGAATAGAGCTTGCCCAAGGCTTACTGGCTGACGGTATGAGTATCGAGTTCACCGTCCGTCACTCTAAGCTTACAGAAGCAGAGGTACGCGAATTGGCTTCCAAGCTGTCTGCGTAAGCTAAAAGGGTATTACCGCAAAAACAAAAATACAGTAAGTACAGGCACCTGTTTATCAGCAAAATGATAGGCAGGTGTTTTTTTGCGCATTTTTTGCTATTTAACATGCTCTTAACATCAGCATAATACTTCCTTAACAATGATATATTATACTAGCATCATAAACCACGAACACTACTGATGAGGCGCAGACCTTATCGGAAATAAATTTTTTCACGATGGTTGAAGGAGGAAATATATTATGAAATTGAAAAAAGTCGCATGTTTAGGTCTGGCAGCTATGGTAGCACTCGGTGCTCTGGGCTGCGGCAGTGATAATAAAGCTGCAGATAACAAAGCAAGCAGCAAGGTTACCGGCAGTGTAACTGGTAGCGGTTCTTCCGCACTTTTGCCGCTGGCAAAGGATGCAGCAAGCAAATTCAAAGCTCTGAATCCGGATGTTTCCATCACGCTTAACGGCGGCGGCAGCGGCACCGGTCTGAAGCAGGTTGCAGACGGCAGCGTTAATATCGGCAACTCTGACGTACCGGCAGAAAGCAAGCTGAAACCAGAAGTTGCTAAAGGACTTGTAGACCACAAGGTTTGCGTAGTTACCATGGCTCCGGTTATTAACAAGGACCTGGCAGCTAAAGTAAAAAGCCTGACCAAGGCTCAGCTGACCGACATCTTCACCGCAAAGGTAACCAACTGGAAACAGGTTGGCGGTCCTGATGAACCTATCGTTCTGATTACACGTCCTGCTACCAGCGGTACCCGCGCTCTCTTCCAGGAGTTCGCTCTGGGCGGTGCTAAAGAAGCAACCAACAAATCTCTGGAAACTGATGATTCCGGCACTCTGCTGCAAAGCGTAAAGGATAACAAAGGCGCTATCGGTTATGTTGCTCTGTCCTACCTCGTAAATAACAAAGACGTTGCAACCGTAGCAATCGACGGTGTAGAGCCTACTCTGGACAACACCTACAACGGCAAATATCCTGTATGGGGTTATGAGCACATGTATACTAAAGGCGAAGCTACCGGCGCTGTAAAAGCATTCCTGGACTTCATCCTCTCTGCTGATTATGGTAAGGAAATTGAAAAACAGGGTTATGGTGTTACTGCTAAGATGCAGGTTAAACGCTAAGCCTGACTTCGGCTAAGGCGCATCTGCGTCGCGACGGCTCCCAACGCAAAGGCCCATGTTGTCGCAAGCGTAGCGAAGCGAGAACATGTTGGTCGTGCTAATACCCGAAGGGTGAGGAGTACGTGTAAGTACGCCGTCGTCGCTATCGCATAGCATCTGACGCTTTCCCGCCAGCCTTTAAGGAAATCGGAGAATAAAGCGCCATCTGCGTTCCAGTTTTGCTATCTATAATAAATCAACTATGCTTTTTGAGGTGAATTTACTATGGAAACTGTTTTAATGAGGGGTAAGCCTGTTGCTGATGTTTACCGTGAGGCTATTGCCAAAAAGATTGCTGTTGCTAAGCAGCACGACTTGGTAGTAACCCTGGCTATTTTGGTTGTGGGTGATGATTCCGCATCTCACGTATATAAGGACAGGCTGGTCAAATTAATTGAAAGTTTAGGCGGTGCTGCTAAGGTTATCACCTGCCCTGCCGATACTCCGGAGGAGGAGGTTATCAGCATCATCAAAAAGCTGAACCGTAACCGTTACGTTACCGGTATTATGCCGATGATGCCGATGCCGAAGCATATCAACAGCGATAACGTGGGCGCAGCAGTTTCCCCGAACAAGGACGTGGACTGCCTGAATCCGCAGAATATCGGTGATGTGTTCATGGGCCGCAGCCGTTTTGCTGCCTGCACTCCGCGTGCCTGCATGGCAACTCTGGCGCACTATGGCATTGAGCTGGAGGGCAAGAACGTTGTCGTTATCGGTCGCAGTAATGTTGTAGGCAAGCCGGTAAGCGTGCTGCTGCTGCAGAAAAATGCTACTGTTACCATCTGCCATTCGCGTACACGCAATCTGCCGGAGATTTTAAAGCAGGCTGATGTTATTGTCGCTGCAGTGGGCAAGGCCTGCTTTGTGAAGCCGGAAATGGTCAAAGAAGGCGTTGTAATTGTGGATGTAGGCATCAACGCTGTTGACGGCAAGCTGGTGGGCGACGTTGACCCCGCAGTTGCCGAAAAGGCGAGCGCCTTTACGCCTGTGCCGGGCGGTATCGGTGTTGTCAGCAATATGATGGTAATGGAGTGCCTGACACGTCATATCTGATTTTACTGCAGGTACAATAATTAAGTGGGGAGCTTTATGAAATATTTATGGGTTTTTCTCACTGCCTGTCTTGTGGGCATTATCTATTATAATTCGTCGCTGCCCTTGAAGCAGTCTTCCGAGATTAGCGGCTGGTTTGCTGCGCTGACGCAGCTTTTGGCGCAGCATCTGGATATTCATCTGGCGGGCGATGTTGAGCATCACATCCGCAAAATGGCGCATTTCTGCGAATTTGCGCTGTTGGGACTGCTGCTGTGCCGCAGCTTCAGTGCCTGGGGCGTGCCTAAGCTTACGGCAACCGGTTATATTCTCTTTTTAGCGCTTTTGGTAGCTGTAATAGATGAATATATCCAAGCCTTTTCGCCGGGACGTGCCAGCAGAGTGAAGGATGTGCTGCTGGATTTCAGCGGTGTCTTCTGCGCCTGGCTGGAATATCGCATCTGGGAGTGGAGCGCACGAAAATAATTAAAAATTGCAGGCTGCAGCTTGGTGCCGACAGGCGTCCGGCTGCAGCTTTTTGCTGTTTCAGAGTATCGGTACAGAGAAAATAAATGCTTTTATCGGCATTTTGCCGGTTCTTCTGCTTGCACTCATCGTTATCCTGTGCTATAATTTTGGTTAACAGATGGTGCACGTTAAAAACGTCAAGGTTAACGTACCACTTATTTTTTTTACAGCATAAGCCTACCAATTAAATAGGTTACAAAAGGAGAAGAGAATATGAACCCGCAAGCATTAGCACAAGAAATTATTGATGGCAGAAGACTGACTCGTCAGGACTATTTAAAGGCCTTTCTGACCTGCGATTTGCAGGCCTTATGTGAAGGTGCAGATAAAATCCGTAAGCATTTTGTCGGCGAGCGCGTGGATTTGTGCTCCATTATCAACGGGCGCAGCGGCCGCTGTCCGGAAAACTGCAAATTCTGCGCGCAGTCCGCGCATAACCATACCGATTGCGAGGTTTACAGCTTCCTGCCGGAGGAGGATATCGTGAAGCTGGCACGTCTGAACCAGGAGGAGGGGGTGCACCGCTTTTCCATTGTAACTGCAGGCAAGGCGCTGACCGGCGAGGAATTTGACAAAGCAATTCATGCGTATGAGACTATGCACCGTGATTTGAAGATTGATTTGTGCGCTTCCATGGGCTTCCTTTCCCGTGAGCAGCTGCATCGCTTGCATGAGGCAGGTGTCACCAGCTATCACCACAACATTGAAACCTCTAAGCGCAACTTCCCCAACATCTGCACTACGCATACCTACGATATGAAAATCAATACGCTGAAGATGGTCAAGGAGGAGGGCATGTGCGCATGCTCCGGTGGTATTATCGGCATGGGCGAAACTTGGGAGGACCGTCTTGATATGGCTATCAGCCTTGCCGAGCTTGGCATTGATTCTATTCCGCTGAATGCACTGATGCCGATTCCGGGTACGCCGTTGGAGCATCTGCCGCGTCTGAGCGAGGATGATATCCTGCGTACTGTGGCCTTCTTCCGTTACATCAATCCTTTGGCTAATATCCGCTTGGGTGCAGGCCGTGCACTGCTGACCAATGACGGTGAAACAGCGTTTAAGGCTGGCGCCTCCGCAACTATTACCGGTAATATGCTGACTACTGTGGCCTGCGCTACGATTCGCAGCGACAGAAAGATGCTGAATCATATGGGACGTGACATTAAGCCGGAATATATGACGGATGCGGAAGCTGCTGCTATTGATGCCAGAGCGGAACAGGCATAATTATAGCTTAAAATAAATTTTGCTGCCTGCGGAGGGACGAGGTCCTTTTGCAGGCAGCTTTTAGTTTTCTTGATTGGGTGGAGCAGCGGGAAGTGAATTTTCATTTTACGTAAAGATTCTTGTATGTTATACTTATAGCAGTTGCATGGGTAGCTCCGCGATAAGGAGAGGTCATGCCTGACTGTGAGAGTCAGTGGCATCTGTCGAGCTTGACAGGTGCTTTTTTGTTTATGTGGAGGTGTAATTAATGACTGGTTTTATTGACAAAGATGGCATCTATAATTATAATATAATTATATGTCAAGATATTGAATTTTATTCAATAATTTTAATGATGTTCAATGTGAATTGTGTTTCTATTTTTTTATTGTGAATAATAAAAGGCAGAGATATAATTATGTATAAATAACAGTAGTGCATCCTCTATTGGAAATGATGGATAATATTATTAAAATTATATTGTATGGATCCGTTGCCAGAAATGAGAATACCGATGAGAGCGATATTGATATTCAGGAGAAAAACATGGAAAACTCAAAAGATACTTATGATATAGAACAAGCATTAGACGAGGCAGATTTGCTGGCAGAAAATAGTAACGAAAGAATGACACATGAAGAAGTATTTCACGCGCTGAAGAGCAGAGTAACAATTCCTTTTACACTTCATGGCATAGAAGAAATGCTTACAGTAGAATACAAACAAGGCACAGATCCCAGGGAAATTGGCTATGATGCCCTTCAGGGATTTCCGATAGATAAAATATGTTGCATAGGTTATCCAGTAATGCATGGTTACTTTGAACATATGAATGCAACCGGTTATCGGAGATCCTGTGGATTTATTCAATTCGTGGAAAGAATTGAAAATTATGGGGAAAACAGAGAGCTTTCCATAGATGTCAGTGATGATAATCTGGAAAAAGGGAATCCATATTTTGCGTATGGTTATCCGGCAGAAATATTTGATGCTCCCTGTTGTAATTTGGCTGGGTGTAGACATTTGAAATGGACAGCTTATACCTATCTAGTAAATCTGCCCTCCCGCATGAATAGCAATAAACTGAAATTCCTGGGCGGATACTCCTGGGGATATGAAGAGGATGAAAACGGTCCACAGAGATTATTACCGCTAGAGATATTGACAGAAAATGACTGGGAAAAGCATGCAACGG
>OHVB01000426.1_pt1 | contig 15558 bp, 8 predicted proteins | sample 1579331 | NCBI WGS metagenome assembly OHVB01 (sample SAMEA3882503, study PRJEB24775) | human gut metagenome | biome: human-associated habitat; feature: intestine environment; material: feces | place: Netherlands | collected 2009/2010
CAGATGGTCATCGTACGCTCAGGAGGCAACAGCCAGCTGATGAAAACCGAACGGTATTCGCCCATGCGGTAATAAAACAGATTGCGGAAACTCCTTTCGCGGGTGCATGCCTTAATCAGGTTGAGCACCGTAGGCTTCCTGTCCTGCACCTTCAGCAGGTCGGCATCTATCTCCTTTTTATGGAGCAGATACAGAGCGATATGCGGCAACATGCGCACCGCCGAAGCTGACAATATGATGGTTTGTACTATCGGATTCATGACTCTAAATCTTGTTTTAACATGGTTGCAAAGATACAAAAAATAAAGCAACTAGCATGCTTTTATCCGAAAACAATTGTTCTTTTCACTAAAAATAAGATAATAGAACAGGGTTTGTAGATTTTTAGTCGGTTTTATTGCTAAATAATGTGAATTAAATAGCTTTCCATACAACTTTTCCGTACCTTTGCACAAAGTTATATATAACGATATTTTAGAAGAGGATAAAACAGAACATTATGAAGAGGATATTGATTGTTGAAGACGATTTGGCATTCGGAACCATGATACAGACTTGGCTCAAAAAGAAAGGATTCGATGTAGAAAGGGTAACATCTGTAGGCGCTGCCATCAAAGCGATGGGAGCCGGCGATGCATTCCATCTGGTTCTTTCCGACCTGCGCCTGCCCGACCATGACGGACTGGTATTGCTCCAGCATATCAGAAAGTCCGATGCCCACCTGCCTTTTATCGTAATGACTAGCTATGCAGAGGTTCAGAATGCTGTATGTGCCATGAAATCGGGTGCTACCGATTACGTGGCTAAACCCTTCCATCCCGAAATCCTCTTAGAGAAAATCCGTGAGGCTATCCAGTCGGCTGCTTCTGCGGTTTCAACCCCTCAGCGTGCGGAATCTGCCGCCATGCAGGATGCGCCCCAAGAAGAACAGCAGGGCGCTACGGAGGTGCCTAGATATATAAAAGGTGAAAGCGAGGCTTCCAAACAGCTCTACGAGTTCGTTTCGCTCGTTGCCCCAACCCCGATGTCAGTGCTCATTCTCGGAGCCAGCGGCACCGGAAAGGAATATGTGGCGCGCAGCATCCACGAACAGAGTCTGCGCAAGGACAAGCCTTTCTATGCCATCGACTGCGGCGCCATTCCTAAGGAGGTGGCGGCATCTGAATTCTTCGGATATAAGAAGGGTGCCTTTACCGGAGCCGAACAGGATAAGAAGGGCGCCTTCGAGATAGCTAACGGCGGAACGGTTTTCCTCGATGAGATGGGAAACCTCAACTACGAAGTACAGGTGCAGCTCCTCAGAGCCTTGCAGGAGAGAAAAATCCGTCCGCTGGGCAGCACGCAGGAGATTGATGTGGATATCCGACTCATCTGTGCCACCAACGAGAATCTGGCGCAGGCGGTAGCCGAAGGCAAGTTCAGAGAGGACCTCTATCACCGCATCAACGAGTTTACCATCTACATGCCTGCCCTCAAGGACAGAGGTGCCGACATCTTCCTCTTTGCCAACCTCTTTATCAAGCACGCCAACCAGGAACTGGGCAAGAATGTGCTCGGACTGGATGCCAAAGCCTCAGAAATCATTGCCTCATACGACTGGCCGGGCAACCTGCGCGAACTGAACAATGTGATGAAGCGAGCCGTCCTCTTGACCAAAGGCGACTACATCGGTGTGAAGGAACTGGATCAGTGTATGAACCATGCCCAGCCTACAGACCCCATCACCCTCCATGACGAGCAGACGGAGCGGCAACGGATCGTCCATGCACTCCAAGCCGCGGACGGCAACAAGAGCAAGGCGGCCCTACTCCTCGCCATCGATCGCAAGACCTTATATAATAAGATGAAGAAATACGGGATATAAGACGGCGTGAACCCGCGTGCCAGGATGGGGCCTCGTCCACACCTATGGGGAAATGTGGAGATGCCACGGTGGCATCTCCACACTTTTTTGTAGAAAAATTCCACACTATTTCCACACTTTCCACACCACCGTTTTTCGTGCCAAAACTATTTTCTCACTATGTATCAACGACTTACGAAATCATACCAAAAGTTGGCACGCAGATTGTGATATAATTAGTGAGCCCGCCAAGGAATGGAGACACAACGAGGCAGCTCAACAAAACAATTAATATTCACGATTTAAAAGATAAACATTATGAAGAAGTTAGTTTTTGCAGCAGTCGCAGCGTTGGTTATGGTTTCAGTAGGTAACGTTTTCGCTCAGAATGAGCCAGTAAGTACGATGCAGTCCGACTCTATCAGCTTCGTCGCTCCTGCAGACACCGTCGTCACAACGGACTCCGACGACACGGTAAATCAGCCCGCAGAGCCGGCAGATCAGCCTGTCGAAACAGAGCAGACGGCAGAGTAAGGACACCTCTTGGGAAAGTGTGTTACAGATTGCCTTCCAAGGTATAGGCAGTCAAGGGGAGCAAGTCATTGTGGAATGGCCTGCTCCTTTTGCTATCCACCTCCATCTTGATAATAGTACCGACAAAGTTTTGTCACGTCGCAGATTTGTATTATCTTAGCATCCTGAAACGACAGAACACCCATCATGCACCGCAATACAATCCCCTTCAAGGTCGCTGCCGGTTATTGCGCCGTGGCCGTCGTGCTGCTCCTGGCCATCGCTTTGGTCTATAGCAACACGAAATCTATCTTTGCCATCAATCACGCCTCGCGGGAATATATCCGCAAGCGAGAGGCCGCTGACAGCGTGATGTCCTCGCTGCTCAAGGCAGAACAGGCCAATCTGCAACAACTCTCGGAGGCCATGAAGGAAAGGACAGGCAAAAACTACCTGCACGAGAAGGTGGAGAGCCTCGACAAAGGAGAAGACTCCGTCGTCGTTCACCCCAAGACCCCACAGAAGGTGCAGGAGAAAAGTACGGTCGTAGAAGTGGTCAAGACGCGCAAGGGCTTCTTCCGCAGGGTGGCGGATGTGTTCCGTAAGGAGCGCGCCGATACGGTGAGCATCAAGGTGGACAACGACACGGCCGTGATAGACACGGTCGTCACCCCGGTGAACGTGGCGAGCAACGTGGTCACCATCCTCAAGCAGGTGGACCGCAAGGAACGGGTGACGACAGGCCACCAGGCAAAGGCGGTACACAAGGAAATGGCCGATCTGAAAGTGATCAACGCCCAACTCGCCCTGAAATCGACCCAGCAGCTCCGTGAGGTGCATCGCCGGGAGCGCAAGTCGATACAGCAAAGTATCAACCAGGCCATGGCGGCACAGCGCCATCTGTTGTGGCAGATGGGGATGCTGGCTATCGTCGCCGTCGTCGCCGCCGTCATCCTAATAGGTTATGTCTGGCGCGACAACCGCAGAGAGCGTATCTATCGGGAGAATCTGGAGCACGCCAACGAGGAGATCCAGCGCATCATGCAACAGCGAGAGCGACTCCTCCTCACCATCACCCACGACATCAAGGCACCCGCCGCCTCTATATCAGGTTTCATCGACATGATGAGAGACTATGTCGATCAACCCCGTGGCAGGGAGTGTCTGGACCACATCCAGGGTTCGGCGCGACACCTCTCCCACCTTGTAGCCTCACTCCTCGACTACCATCAGCTGGAGAACGGACTGATGGAGGTACACCCCGTCAATTTCTCGCCCTCGCAACTACTTCGGGAGTGTGTGGAAGGCCATCGGCTGAAGGCCGAGGAAAAGGGTCTGCAAATGATACTGGCATGGCAGGACAAGACAGACGGAAAGACGGAGCAGGGCGGAAAGGGTACCATCTGCCGCGCCGATGCCTTCCGCCTCCGCCAGATATTGGACAACCTTGTTGGCAATGCGGTAAAATATACAACGCAGGGCAGCGTCAGCATCGTGGCGACCCTATCTGCCAACGACAACGAAGAAGAGAAGGCATTCCGCCTCACGGTGGCGGTAAAGGACACGGGGAAAGGTATGACGACGCAGGAGAAGCACGACGTCTTCCAAGCCTTCACCCGACTAAAGAACGCACAAGGCATCGAGGGGGCTGGACTCGGTTTGTCCATCACCCATGAGCTGGCCTCACTCCTGGACGGTGAGATCCAGGTGGAGTCGGTAGTGGGCCACGGATCGACCTTCACCGTGACCATTCCGCTAGAAGAGAAAACAGAGGATGCGGAGATGGAGGAGACCGCCAAGACTACTCCCAGCCTGCCCGCTGCGGAATGGGAAGACTCCAAAATCCTCCTGCTCGATGACGACCCCTTGCAGCTGCAACTGCTGCAAGAGATGCTGCGCCGTCTGCCGATCGCCCCAGAGAAGGTCATCGTCTGCCATCATGTCACCGACGCACTCACCGCCCTCCACAACGAGAAACCCTCCCTCATGCTCATGGACATTGAGATGCCAGAGATGAACGGAATGGAGATCATCCAGCACCTGAACCACACCCACATGCGGGTAGTGGCAATGACGGCACACGACAGCAGCATCCTCAGCCAGCTGAAGGAGGTAGGCTTCGACGACTGCCTGTTCAAACCGTTTCGTGTCGATGCGCTCGCCAAGGTTCTCGGTGTCTCGCAGGATCACGTTTCCGATACAGTTCCATCACCCTCACAGTCAACCTCCATACCTCCTCGCTTTGCACCGCTCGTTGCCTTTGCAGACGATGACCCCGAGGCGGCCGAGGAGATTGTCCGAACGGTCCGTCAGGAGTTGGCGCAGTATCTCGTCTTGTTACAACAGATACAAAACCCATCCACAAGCTCTACCGACGCAGCAAACCCCACCGAGACGCCCTCTTCCACCACCGATATCAGCAAGATCGCCCATAAGCTCCTACCCATTGCCACGATGATGCAAATGGGTTGTCTCGACGCCCTCACCTCCTTGTCGCCCGAGCATATCAACGATTTGGAGCAACCACAAATACAACAATGCCTGCAAACCGTCATCCACGACTTGCAGGACATTCTTGAGGAAAACTAACCCGCTTCCTTGGGAAGCGTTATACCTTATTATATATATGTGTTTATGCCGGCGAAGCACTCTGGCGATACTGCGTCGGAGAACAGGCGTAAGCCTTCTTGAAAGCGTGGGAGAAAGCACTGGCCTCGTCAAAACCACATTCGCGTGCCACTTCGCCCACGGGGCGCGAGCTATCCTGAAGCAACAGACGGGCGGCAAGGTCCATCTGGATGGCAGTGATGAACATCTTGGGCTGCTGTCCCGTTTCGCAGACAAAGCGGCGGCGGAAGGTCTGCTCGCCCATATTGAGTTTGGAAGCCACGGCGCTAACACTCACCTCGCCCTTGGCCATTCCCGATCGCACCACCTCGATGACCTGGCGACAGAGCGTATCGGCCATATCGGCGGGCGACGACTCCACAGAAGGTTGCACACTATCGGGCGATGGTGTCGTTTGGGAGGAAGGAATGGGCGTGGCAGCGCCTTCCTCTGTATCAGCAGCGGAAGAATGCGCTGTCAACTCAGGATTCACAACGGTCTCGGCTGCCGCAGGGACAGAAAGACTTTCGAGACGGTGCAACTCTTGGAAGAGTCGGCGCAACTGTGCCCGATGGGCCCGCGTGCGACGGCGCTGCAGCCAAAGGAAAAGGCCGATGAGCAGCAACAAGACGGCTGCAGAGATGAGCAGGTCACGTAAGTGGGCGTTCTTACCCGCCGAGACCTCCTCGCGCAGCTGATCGTTGCCAAACTCTGCCTCGTAGCGAGCCAACGCCTTGGCCGTCGATGTGGAGTAGAGCGAGTCACGGAGAGCGTTGAACCGCTCCAACTCATGGCGCGCACTATCGGGGTTGAGGTTCCAATAAGCCTCATAGAGGCCCTTGCGGGCGGTGCACCCATTATAGAGGTCACCCATCTTCGAGAAGATGCCGGATGCCTCGCGAAAAGCCTCCACGGCCGCCTGCTCCTGCTTTTGTCTCAAAAGGATAAAACCCATTTGGTTGAGAGCGATGCCGAGGGAGTGGATATTGCCCACGCTGCGGAGCGTGGGAATAGCTTTTTGATAGACGGCGACGGCCTCGTCGTCACGCTTCATTCCGCCCAGTGCCGCCCCCTGCATGGTGAGCCGGACGGCCATCTTTCCCTCATTACCAAGCAGGGAGTCGATTACGTATGCCTTTTGCGCATATTGAAGCGAACGCTGGTAATTGCCTAGCTTATAGTAGATTTCCGACGCCATGCCATTGATGACGGCCTGTCGCGGTCGGTTGTTTGCGCGGGAGGCATAGCGTAGCGCCTGCAGGATGTGCTTTTCAGCTTGTCTCGGGTGGTTGGCAGCCAGGTTGATGCCCGCCAAGGTATTGAGGGCGGAGGAAGTCTGGTCGGGATCGCGCAGCTTCTTGTAGATGCGGACGCAACGCGTGGCATACTGTGCGGCTGCAGGGAAGTCGGCCAGCCGCACACCGATAATGGCCAGCAGATTGAGGCAGTCGCCCTTGGCGGCATTGTCATGACGGTAGAGGGGCAGTGCGCGGAGCGCATATTGGCGGGCGAGACCATATTCCTGGGTATCGTTGAACCACTCTCCAGCCCAATACCACACCTCCTTGCGCAGAGAGTCTGTGGGTGTGTTGGTGGCAAACTGTATTCTTTCGTCGGTGAATTGCTCCTGATCAAGGTAGTCGAAGAAGCGGTTGGCGGCCTTCACGCTGCCCTTCTTATCGAAGTCGGCAACGAGTTTTCGCGCGTCCTGTGCCCATAGCGAAGAGCTAAGAAGCAGACACATAATCAGGGTCAATAGGTAGTTCTGTTTCATTGGTGGGGCAAAGTTAGCTATTAATTCCTTAAAAGTGTTCAAAAAGGGATGATTTTTTAAATAAAACTTTATATTCATCCTTAGTTTAATCTCTATCGGTTGTTTGGGGTTGCGCATACATGTATAAAGAGTGAACATTCTGCAGTATCTCATGACTGACAACGGGAGATTTCTGGTGAAAAAACAGAGCGTTCATGGGAATGTGCATCGATATTTGTCCCAAAAAGTGCGGAATGAGAAAAAAACAGGAGAAATCGTTGGTCATATCAAAATATTGTCTTAATTTTGCGGACAGACTATCGACGTGAGACGATTATCAAATGAAATCATACACTTAATGTTCTAATTATATTAAAGATGACGAAATTATCACTATTCAGACTGGCTTTCGTGCCGCTGTCGCTGGCCTCACTATCAGCGTTGGCGCAGACGGACGACGCACCAGCAATCCAGAAGACACCCACACCCGTGATCTTCCCTGATGCATCGCGCTTCACCCGAGTGGACGCGCCGGTGGTAAAACAGAAGCAAGTGCCCGCCAAGCAGGTGCAAGCCCCGCTTCGTGGTTCCGACCAGCCCATCGAGCCGGACTGGGAGACTTCGTTCGCCACGACCGATGATGCCGATGTCTTCACGGTCATCGACGCCAACAACGACGGACTGACATGGGGATGGAATGATTCCTACGATGGAAGTATGCGCAGCGAGTACAGCGCAAACAACGGCAACGACGACTGGCTCGTCACGCCCCCCATCCATTTCCTGCCCGGAAGACAGTATATCATCAAGTTTAATATCCGCAACGCAGCCACCAACTGGGTCAACTCCTTCGAGGTGAAATACGGCGAGGGCGACAACCCCGCCCAGTTTACGAAGACCCTCCAACCGACCTTTGAGCCGAAGGGAGACGACTTCGAGACCCGTACCTATTATCTGACGTTCGACGAAGAGGTGACCTACCGCTTCGGATTCCACGACAATACTGCCGAGGCCAACCGCTACTGGCTGTTCCTGGACGACCTCAGCATCGAGAAGGGTCCGCTCTCCACGTCGCCCGCAGCCGTGGAAGACCTGGAGGTGACTCCTGCCGAGCAGGGCAAGCTGAAGGCCACGGTGAGCTTCATGCTGCCGACGACGACCGTCGATGGCAAGCCGCTCTCCAAGGTGGACGGTGTCATCATCAAGCGCAATGGCGTGAAGGTGGCCACCCTCGGTGCAGGCAAGCCTGGCCAGACGATCACCTACGAAGACAACGACGTGCCCTCCAACGGCTACCATAGCTACCGTGTGACGGCATTGCTCGACGGCGAGGAAGGATCGAAGGCATCACGCTCCGCCTATATCGGACTCGACGTCCCCTTGAGCCCGGAAGGCGTGAAACTCCTCGACAACGGCAACAACGTGCTCGCACAGTGGCCCGAGGCACGCAACTACGGTGCCAACAAGGGCTATGTCGATCCCTCACAGGTCACGGTGTCGCTCTTCGAGATGATCAAGACGACCTACGGTATGAGCATCGGCGACCTCGTAGCCACGAGCGACCCGGGCGTGACCGAGATGACCCTGCCTATTGATCCCGACGAGTCGCAAGCTGGAGACGGTGTGACGCAGTCTATCTTCCAGCTCGGCGCACGTGCCGACAACCCCGCGGGCAACAGCGGCTACTACGGCACCCACCCGCTCATCGTTGGCCCGGCCATCACGCTCCCATTCAAGGAGAGCCTGAGCAACGGCCACCTGGAGAACGGTTTCGTATGGACCGAGGGCAATGACATCCACAACAGCCGCATGAATCCTGCCGGCTGGATGCTCGTCAACGACAATCCTTCCGACGGAGACGCTGGTTCCCTGCGCTGGAGACAGTATAGCGTAGATACCGGTTTCGGCGACAGAGTATATGACATCCAGGTCGGCGACGAGGTATCTATGAATATGCCGAAGATCGCACTCAACGGCGCGGAGAATCCGAAACTCTTCTTCAGCCTCTACGCCAAGAAGGGTGAGCGCGCCCGCCTGCGCATCCTCATCGAGACACCCGACGCCGAGGAGCACGAGCTCCACACCTATGACCTCTCGACGGTGACCGCCGATGGATGGGAGCGCAAGGAACTGAGCCTCGCCCCCTGGGCCGACGAGAAGTTCGTCCTCATCAAGTTCCGCGCCATCTGCGACGGTGATCCCGAGAAGACCTACGTCGGCATCGACGACATCAACGTCTTCGACCAGAAGCAGCACAACCTCGCCGCCATCAAGCTCGCTACTCCGAAGAGCGTGACGGGCGGAAAGACACTCGAGGCCAACGTGACCGTGAAGAACTACGGCGCGGAGAAGGCCAGCGGATACAGCGTCGTGCTCTACTGCAACAATATCCCCGTAGATACCGTTACGGCATCCCGCGCCCTCGGCGTGCTGGAGTCTGACACCCTGACGCTGAGTTTCCATGCTGGCGTCAACCTCGGCGAGAACGCCACCCTCAAGGCCCAAGTGGTCTTTGACGGCGACATGCTCGACACGGACAACACCACCGACGAGGCCACCGTACGCATCCGCCGCTCTTCCTACTCTGCCGTCAGCGACCTGAAGGCCACGGCTCCTGGCGACGACGGCACGGTGAAGCTCTCCTGGAGCAGACCGTCCATGCCGCAGCCCGAGGTTATCACCGAGGACTTCGAGGACTATGCAGCCTTCGACCCCGAACTGGGTGAGTGGACGCTCATCGACGGCGACAAGGGTCTGGCAGGCGGCTTCTTCCAAAACTACAGTTATCCCGGACAGAACCTGCCGCTCGCCTTCTTCGCCTTCAACCCCGACATGATCACCGACGCATTCCCCGTCGTGATAAGCAACCCGGGTCTTACGCCGAAGAGCGGAGCCCAGTTTGCTGGTGCTCCCTATGCCAACAGCGTGGCAGGCATGCCGATTGCTGCCGACAACTGGCTCATCACCCCCGAGCTCTCGGGCAAGGCACAGACCATCAAGTTCTATGCCTTCAACGTGACGGTAGTCGATGAGTGGGGCAACGTGCTGCCTTACAACGAGGCCTTCGACGTGCTCTCCTCCAAGACGGGCACGAAGACAAGCGACTTCAAATTCATCAACTCCTACAAGGCCGACGGCACCAACGCCATCTCTGAGGAGGCCAACTGGAAGGAGATCACCGTTGATGTGGAGGAGGGAACGAAATTCCTCGCTATCCACCACAAGAGCGACGCCAACAATAGCTTCCTCTTCGGTATCGACGACGTGACCTTCGAGAAGGGTGTCGTGGGCGCCAAGGACCAGATCACGAAGTACTACATCTACCGCGACGCCAAGCGCGTGGGAGAGGTCAGCGGAACGCAGACCACCTTCGACGACCATGGTGTGAACACGGGAGACCATGTCTATAACGTGACGGCCCTCTACAAGAGCGACACCAACGAGGAGAACGAGTCTTCCTTCTCCAACGACGCCACGCTCTACGTCAACGGCATCGCCGAGATCACAGCCAACGGACAGCAGGGTGATCAGCCTCGCTACAACCTCGCCGGACAGCGCGTCGGCAAGGACTACCGCGGCGTGGTCGTGGAGCAGGGTCGCAAGATCATCATCAAGTAAAACATCATCTTAATTTTCATTTGATAACAGCAGGGGCCGCCCAAAGCAAGCGTGCTGCAAGCGGCCCCACTTTTACCAAAAATCAAAACAATTATGAAGAAAATACTGACCTTATTTTTCGCCTGTGCACTCTCGATGGCTATGCAGGCACAGACAAAGCACAATGTGTATGTATGGGTGGACGGTGAGAAAACCCTCATCGAGAACGCCGACAGCATCACCTTCTCAGAGCCCACCACGCCGCCGGCAGGCGACGAGGAGGCCGTAGATCTCGGTCTGAGCGTGAAATGGGCGCAGCGCAACCTCGGCGCAGAGAACCCGTGGGACTTCGGCACCTACTTCGCATGGGGCGAAATAGAAGGCAAGGACAACTATGAATGGGCTACTTACAAGCACGGCACAAGCTACAACCAGCTCACTAAGTATGTCTCGTCGGTGGGCTACGGCCTCGACGGCTTCATCGACAATAAGGAAGTACTTGACGAGAGCGACGATGCTGCCGCACAGTTGCTCGGCAATGGATGGCGCATGCCGACCCCAGAGGAGATGCAGGAGCTCATCGAAGACTGCACCTGGGAGGAGGACTACGACATGGGCGTGGGCGGTCTGAGAGTGACCGGCCCCAATGGCAACAGCATCTTCATGCCGTTCGCTGGCCGTATGTATGGCAGCATCCTCTTCCAGAGCAACGCTTCCGGCTACTACTGGACTTCCTCCCTCAACGAGAAGGCCAATGTGCAGGCCAAGTATCTCTGCATAGCACCCAACGGACAGGAAGTGACCTGCTACAACCGCTACTTCGGCTTCTCTATCCGTCCGGTGAAGAAGTAAGCCCACACCTACAGTTTTACGATTCCTGTGCTATCGCCAATCGGTGATAGACTTCTAACAACGGGAGGGAGACAAGGTTGCTTGTCTCCCTCCCGTTGTTTCTTATGCTTTACAAAACAAGGATGCAGTGTCCTTGCGAAGCATGGTTCGTGTCGTGCGCTGTTTTCGTTGTCCTCCTACAGGGAAGCAGCCTCAAAAAAGGTCCTCGGGATGCGGTATTGTCACCACCTCGCCACGGCACAGCGAGGCGGGTACGTCGATGACACGCTGATTGGCGCTGCCTCTGAAGACCAGGTCTGGATCACGCTGTGCAAGGATGAAGGGTCCATCGACCAGCACATCGACCCTTTCGAGGAGGGCACGCTGGCTGGGATGGGTGAGGATCTGCTCAAAGGTGAGACCCGTATAGCACCAGATGGTCTTGCGGCTGCGCTCGCGCAAGCCATCGGCCAGGCGTGCGAAGGCTTCGGCCTGAAACATCGGATCACCGCCAGAGAAGGTGACGTCGGCGAATGGATCGGCCAGGAGCTCGTCAAGGAGCGTGGCGACAGAGACGGGAGTGCCATGCTGGATGTCCCACGACTCGGGGTTGTGACAACCCGGACAATGGTTGGGGCAACCAGCACAATAGACCGTGGTACGCATGCCAGGTCCATCGACCATCGTGTCGTGGACTACCTGAAGGACGGAGATGGTGTCCTGTAGCTTGGTGGAAGATTCGTTCATGGAATTATATGCTTAAGAAAGAGGGTGCGCCAAAAGCCGATTTTGACACACCCCCACCCTATATGTTTCTATCAATTAGTAGATCGCACGCTACTATAGCGTATGGGTGACACGATCCTTGAGCTCGGCGAGTTTGGCAGAGTTCCAGCGCTCCGTGGTACCGACGAGGTAGCCGGTGATGCGCTGGAGGCGGTCGATATCCGTACTGCCACACTTCGGACAAACTTCCATGTTAGGATCCGCATTCTCATAGCCACACTTCATGCAGCGGTTGCGATTGTGGTTCACCGAACCGTAGCCCATATTGAAGCGGTCCATCATATCGACCACGCGCATGATGGCAGAAGGATTGTGGGTGGCATCGCCATCGACCTCGACGTAGAAGATATGACCACCACGCGTGAGGTCGTGGTACGGAGCCTCCACCTCGGCCTTGTGAAGCGCTGAGCACTTGTAATAGACGGGGACATGGTTGGAGTTGGTGTAATACTCGCGGTCGGTGATACCGGGCAGGATGCCAAACTCCTTGCGGTCGCGCTTGGTGAACTTGCCACTCAGACCCTCGGCAGGCGTAGCAAGGATGGAGTAGTTGTGGTGATACTTCTCAGAGAACTCGTTGGCACGGTCGCGCATGTGGGTCACGATCCGCAGTCCCAACTTCTGTGCCTCCTCGCTCTCGCCATGATGATGACCGGTGAGGGCCACAAGACATTCGGCCAGTCCGATGAAGCCGATACCAAGCGTGCCCTGGTTGATAACCCGCTCAATGGTGTCCTCCGGCTTGAGCTGCTCTGCTCCGATCCAGAGATACTTCATGAGCATGGGGAACTGCTTGGCCAAGGCAGTGGCCTGGAACTGGAGGCGATCGTCGAGCTGATGGGCCGCCACATCGAGCATTTCGTCGAGCTTCTCAAAGAACTTGTCCACGCGCTCCTGCTGGTCCTCAATACCCATACACTCGATGGCGAGCTTCACGATATTGATAGTGGAGAAACTGAGGTTGCCACGGCCTACGCTCGTCTTCGGTCCGAATCGGTTCTCGAAGACACGGGTGCGGCATCCCATCGTGGCGATCTCCCAACGCGCACGGTCGGGATCGTCAGCACGCCAGTTCTCATTCTGGTTGAAGGTGGCATCGAGGTTGAGGAAATTGGGGAAGAAGCGGCGCGCCGTCACCTTGCAAGCGAGCTTGTAGAGGTCATAATTAGGATCCTCCGGCAGATAGTTGACGCCTCTCTTCTTCTTCCAGATCTGAATGGGGAAGATGGCCGTCTCGCCATCGCCCACACCCTGATAGGTCGATTTGAGTATCTCGCGCATCACACAACGGCCTTCGGCAGAAGTGTCGGTGCCATAATTGATGGAGGAGAAGACGACCTGATTGCCACCACGGGAGTGGATCGTATTCATATTGTGGATGAACGCCTCCATGGCCTGGTGGACGCGGCCCACAGTCTTGTTGATGGCAAACTGGAGCAAGCGCTCGTCGCCATCGAGACCGTCAAGCGGAGCCTCCAGATAGTCCTTGATCTCTGCCGTGCGGAGATCATCGAGACTGCGACCCTCAAACTGCTCCAGCGACCTCACTTCCTCCTCGTAGGTATAGCGCACATAGGGAGCGAGATAGAAGTCGAAAGCCGGAATGGCCTGACCTCCGTGCATCTCGTTCTGACAAGTCTCCAGGGAGATGCAAGCCAGTACGGCTGCCGTCTCGATGCGCTTGGCCGGACGGGAAGATCCGTGACCTGCCGTGAATCCGTTGCGCAGGATGACGTCGAGCGGATGCTGCACACAGGTGAGCGACTTGGTGGGATAATAGTCCTTGTCGTGGATGTGGAGATAGTTGTGCTCCACAGCCAGACGCGCATCCTCAGAGAGCAGGTAGTCGTCCACGAACGGCTTGGTGGTCTCGGAGGCAAACTTCATCATCATGCCAGCCGGCGTGTCGGCATTCATGTTGGCATTCTCGCGGGTGATGTCGTTCTTCTTTGCATTGACAATGCTCATGAAAATATCGCGGGTCTTGGCCTTACGGGCTACCGAGCGCTTGTTGCGATAGGAGATATACTCACGGGCTACGTCCTTGCGCGAACTCTTCATCAGCTCACGCTCTACCTGGTCCTGGATCTCTTCCACGCCCATCTGCTCCTTGCCGCGTGCAGCGACACGGGTGCTGATACGTGCTACCAACTGCTCGTCCTCACCCTTTTCGGTATGGATCATCGCTTTGCGGATAGCGGCCTGTATCTTTTCCTCGTTGAATCCCACGACACGACCGTCGCGTTTCACCACTGTTAGTATCATTCTTTTAAAGTCATTTATAAACGGCAATGCGTAAAACGCTATGCCTTAGTGGGTTGTTATTATAGGGGGTATTTGCCCCTCACTTCTTGCTCGACAAAGGTATAAAAATATATTGGAGAGTTAACCATTTCGGACAACTTTTTGACTGTTAAAGTATGTTTCATCGCTGATTAGCAGGTGGTTATCAAAGACAAACGGAAAACTTTACACTTTAATGAAGAATAGCGGTTATCTGTTTATAATTTTTACAACCGCATCTATGCGGCATCATTACATTTCTTACTTTCGACTATGAAACCAGACTGTCTTCTCTCATCAAAATTCACCATAGGACAGGACAAAGGAGAGTTAAGGAGAAAGCGTTTGATTTCATTGTGTGCGGACACATGTTTTTGACTTAAGTCAAAAATACGAGAAAAAAATCAATTTTCACCATCATATATTTCTCTTGTTTCAAGAAACTGCGTACCTTTGCAACTGTAAAAACAAGAGCATTAGTTTAGGTTAGTCATTATATTTCGGTTTTAGTTATTTTGGTAGATTGATTGTTTCAGTTTTATAGGTTAGTTATTTGGTAGATTGATTGTATTCTAAGAAAGGAGGACATGGGCTTGCGAAAGTCCATTCATTCGACAAAAGGTAACAAAGCACGATAGCGCGCCATTCCAGTTTTGGGGTGGCGCGTTTTCTATGTTGTATCATACGTTGATCATAAATACAGATCTGGCCACCACCTTATATACTTGAGTATATACCTAAATATAGAGAGCGACTCCTGGTAAGTACTAAAGGAGGAAGAGATTCCGCAAGCATGTAGAAAAGCGCATGCCTTCATGCCCATCAGGGATGGCGTGTATATATATAATGAGAAGAGCCTCCAAGCATAATGCTCGAAGGCTCTCCTGTTGAAAGGGGGCGGCCACCTACTCTCCCGCATTGCATTGCAGTACCATCGGCGCAGGCGGGCTTAACTTCTCTGTTCGGAATGGGAAGAGGTGGGACCCCGCCGCCATAGCCACCTGATAAATGGGTTATGACAAATCGCGACAAGCAAAACATAGCTCCCAACCACACGGCAGAAGCCGTGCAAGCCGAAGGTATGCGCTCCCTAAAGGAGCGAAAGTTTCGGGCAATTAGTAGCGCTCGGCTTTGGCGTCGCCGCCTTTACACCTGCGCCCTATCAACGTCATCGTCTCTGACGACCCTCAAAAAGGAGCTCTCATCTTGCGGCGGGCTTCGCGCTTAGATGCTTTCAGCGCTTATCCACTCCAGACGCGGATACCCGGCGGTGCGCCTGGCGGCACAACCGGTAAACCGGAGGTCTGTCCATCACGGTCCTCTCGTACTAGTGACGGCACCACGC
>OHVB01000449.1_pt1 | contig 15049 bp, 14 predicted proteins | sample 1579331 | NCBI WGS metagenome assembly OHVB01 (sample SAMEA3882503, study PRJEB24775) | human gut metagenome | biome: human-associated habitat; feature: intestine environment; material: feces | place: Netherlands | collected 2009/2010
CCTCCTTCGTGATGATGCCGAGTATTTCGTCGCTCGTGTAGTAACGGGCGGTGGTGTAGGTCCTGAGCTTGTTGGAATTTGTGATGACGGGCATCTTCTTGCAAAGAGGATTATTCATATACATGAGCGGGCATATGTAGCTGAGCACAACGCCGGTCGCCTTGAGCTTTGCGGCGTACTCGGTCTTGTTGAATTCCCCGATAACGCCGGGGGCGGCGGTGAAGACGGTGGGCACGGAGACCTTGCTCAGGCCGTTCTTCTTAAGCTCGGCGGTGACATTGTCGGTCCACTCGATGAGCTGCGCTCTGGAGAGATGCGGGCAGCCGACAAAGCAGAGCTTCGGCTTCGCATTCTTATCTTTCCACATGATGGGGTAATTTGCCTTGACTCTCTCAAGCTCGGCGTCGTCGATAACATAGGTCTTTGCGCCCTCTGCGATGAGAGCTTCGCCCTGCTCGACTGCCTCGGGAGTGAGGTTGGCGATGTGATAGAGGCCGACTGCGCCGTTGGAGGCGGTAGCGGCGCCGAAATCCTTGAGGTAAGCGGTGGCGTCGCCGTCAAGCTCGGTGCCGATCCACTTGTCAAGGCCCTTGACATAGGGCACGTCTTCCATGACCTTCATGCCGATAGCGGAGCCGAGTATCTGAGCCTCGGGCTTCTTGGTGGTCTTTATTTCGACTACCCATGTAGCCTTTCTGCCCTCGTCAGTCAGCAGACCGAAGTAGGGGACGAAGCCGACGATGGAGCCGAAAAGCTCGATTATGCCGGAGTTTCTGTTGCAGCGCGCGCCGAGGACTGAGTTTGCATAAACAACTGCCGAGGACTCTGCCCATGAGAGAACGTCGCCCTTTGCGGGCTTGTTGCCGACCTCATCCATGTAGCAGGTGCAGGTGTAGGACTTGCTGTCAAGCAGGCCGAGCTTTGTGAGCTGGGCGTCGTAGCTGTCCTGCATCGAATACATGAACTTGTTGAAAACGAGCTTCTGGAGCAGGTTTGCGGGCACCTTGGGGTCAAGGGGCTTGGGGTCAACGGTGAATTTCTGGCCGGAGAGTGCGCCGCCGGCGATGAGCTGATCCATCAGGTCGTAGACGGGCTTCATGACCTTCAGGCCGAAGCTGGTGACGAGATGACCCATCTTGCTCGTTACGGGCACCATCTTGGTCGCACCGAAAGCGTCGCCGTACATAACGAGGGTCTTCATGACCTTCGCCATCGCTTCGCCCTTGGAGCCGTTGAGGATGTCAAGCTCTTCTTGGGTAAGATTCATTTTGTAATCCATTTTTGAATTCCAACCTTTCAAAATTAGAGTGAAAGAGTGAGTTTCGGCCGGTCGATATGCCGCTCGCGCTGCCTTGACGGCACATAAGACCCGCCGATTAAATTTTTTCAATTAATTGTAACATTTTATTGAAGTGAATTCAATAAAAAACTCTAAAAAACCGAGTTTTTTCATCAAAAATCCGATTTGATTAGATAAAAGCCGCCGTGCACGGGGCGCGGCGGCCGATAAACCGATTATTTGCCTGCGAGCTTAAAGATAAGACCGAGCGGCAGGATTATTTCGAGGATTCTGACGGGAGTGTCGCAGATGAGTGATGCGATAGTGCCGAAATCATAGAAGTGACCCTCATCCTCGGGTGCGGGTGCGCCGTCATAGCTGAGCAGGAAGGGCTCGACATAGAGGATGCCGCCCGCGCCGAATACCTCGGCTCTGACATAGCTGCCTATCTCGTCGGAGTGATCGTTGAGGTCGAGCTTGTTGCCGACGTGGATGACTTTGCCGTCTGCTATCCAGTGAACGGTGAGGGCGTTTTCGGCAGTCACGGTGATGGTGTCGGCGGTGTTGTCAACGATGATATTCGTTACCTTCGGGGCAACGGTGCCGTCCTCGACTTTATATTGATCCTTCTGCTTGCCGTTCTCTATCTGAGCGGCGATATTTTTAACTGCCTCGCTCAGCTTGCCGGCAACCCTCGACGCCTCGAGGCTTTTGATCACACGTACCTCCTCATAAAGCTGAACCAATTCGTCATAGTTGCCGATATACTTGCTCGCCGCAAAGAACTGACCGCTCTCAAGGCTCTTTTTGAGCGCCGCGGAGGTCTTCTCGGGCATGAGCGCAAGTACATAGCCGGAGTCGACGATGTCAAGGTTATGAGAGTCGGTGGAGGCAATACCGAGCACGTTTCTGCCGGTGGGGGTGACCTTTTGAAGCAGGATATCCCAGAGCTTCCTGTCGAAGCGAGTCCTGTAGTCGCCCTTGCTGTTGACGTCGATACCGATGCAGGTGCCGTATGTCCTGAGCAGGTGGGCGAATTTGTTTATCTTGTAGTTATACATGGGATTCTCGGCGTTATAGGCGTCGGCCGTAATCGACAAACCAGGAGTTGACGTGAGCGTTGTTAAAGGAGGTGGGGTTATTTTCAACGCCGTAGGGCACGCGCAGCATGGTCTGACCGTCGGTGCCGTCGGCAAGGGTCTGCTGATAATATTCGTCGCCGCCCTGCTTGAATACCTTATAGGCGTTGCCATTCTCGGCGGTGCCGCTTTCGTCAAGGAGGGAGGAATCGATTCTCTTCTTTCTGACAAGGCTGACGAGCTTCATGACATCCCAGTGATCCTGCTCGGTGTAGCCGTAGCTGACGGAGCCGTGATCGGTTATCGCCATGATATCGAAGCCCAGCTCATAGTGGCGCTCGACCATCTCGGGCAGGGTGTAGCCGCCGTCGCTGAAGAGCGTGTGGCTGTGAAGGTCGGTCTTATACTGATGATAGGAGTCGAAATCGACGCCTGCGTAAGGGTTGCTGATAGTGTAATCAATTCTGCTTTCATCGCCCTCTGCAAAAGCGCAGGGAGCAAAGGATAAAAGCATCGCCGCCGTAAGGAGGACGGCAAGGATCTTTTTGCTGTTTTTCATGTTATAGCCTCCACTGAATTTTTAAACAATTATAACAAATTCTTTTCGATTTGTAAAGGCTGATTGTCGGAAACAGACAAAAATATTAAAAAATATTCAATTTTAAATTAAAAAACCTTAATGTAATATTTGCTATTTTGTGAACAGTGTGATAAAATAACACATATAAAATTCCGATTGGAGGTAACCGATGAAGCTTTTCAGCAGGATACGCGCGCTGATAATGCTGCCGCTTTGGCTCATCTGCCTTTTGGTCGGCCCGAGGGCGCAAAGTACCCCCGGCGTTGAGCTTGTTTCGCAGGATCTCGTCGTGCTCGGTGAAGCCTTCACCGCAGGGCAGGGGATCACCACGGACGGCGAGTATTATTACACCAGCGGAGCAATAACCGCCGTCAACACCACGGCGCTTGCCAAGAGGACTCTTGACGGCATGACGACTGTAAAGGTGCGGCTCAATCCCTTGCCCGATAAATGCAGGGAAAGGGGCAATAATCATATCGGCGGCATAAGCGCATATAACGGCAAAATATATGCCTCCGTCGAGGGCGGCGGCGAGTGCAAGGCGTGCATAGTCGTATTTGACTGCGATACCCTTGAGCCTACAGGCGAGATATACGACCTGCCGAACGAGCTTTACGGCGACGGCATCCCGTGGCTCGCCGTTGATGGCAATACGGGGCTGCTCTATGCCTCGGGCTGGTCGCACAAAAAAGAGATCAGGGTGTACGATGTCAACGACGGTATGCGTTTTGTAAAGGAGATCACCGTCACCGGCACGGAGGATATCCATCGCATACAAGGCGGCGAATTTTATAACGGAACTCTCTATCTCTCAAGCGACACCGGCGAAGAGAGAGACGGCAAATGGACAAAAAATATCCTGAGCGTCAACGTCGAGACGGGCGAAACCAAGATAGCGTTTGAGCGAAATGTCGGCAGAGCTAAGGTCGAGGCCGAGGGGCTTACCTTCCTCCCGACCGAGGACGGCGCAAATATGCATGTGCTCGACTACGATAAGCTGATCGGTCTTTATGTTCATCACTACAAGGTCGATGTCTGATCTGAAAGTATTTTAACGGGCGAATGCCCGAAGGAAAGGAAGATATATACTAATGAAAAAAGTCATCAGCGTCCTGCTGGCGCTGGTATTGGCGTTCGGCGCTTGTGTGCCGGCGTTTGCCCATTCCGCACAGCAGGCAGGGGAGTGCAGCGACCTCCCCGTGGTAATAGTCAGAGGCATGGATTTCAACGGCCTGAGCATTGATTACGGCACCGAGCGGCAGCGCCCGGCGATCGCTCCGATTGACGCAAAGGGCGTTGTCGGCTGCCTTGTCAAAATGATCTACAAGGGAGTTATGAATTTCAGCTTCGACCCCGCCATGGATGTGCTTCTTGACTATGTCAATGAGATCATGGGCGGTCTTTCGATGAATCCCGACGGCTCGTCGATGTATAATGTCGGCTATGAGAGATTTCCGCTCAGCGCAGATCACTATGAAGAGGTCATAACCGACGATCGCAACGAGACGGGTATCGCAAGAGCCTGCACCGAGACCTTTGCCGAGGGTCATACATATTATTTTTATTATGACTGGCGCATTGATCCGTGGGAGGTTGCCGATGATATCAACGAGACGGTCAACACCGCCCTCAGAGAGACCGGCCACGATAAGGTCAAGATAGTCTGCTCCAGCATGGGCGGCATCATGACTGTCGCTTACCTCACCAAATACGGCTACAGCAAGGTTGAGCGCTGTCTCTTTATGTCCTCCACCTTCTGCGGCGCTCAGGTCGCCTCGGATATGTTGACGGGCAAGGTCGAAATAACCCCCGATAACCTTTATAAATACGTTCTCTCCCTTGTCGGAGACAAGCCCGCAGCGGGCGTGTTTATCAAGGTTCTTAATAAGCTCGGCGCGTTCAAGGCTGTCACAAAACTGACCGATTTTATCATTGATAATTATAAGGAAGAGGCTTACGAAAAGACCCTCACTCCGATATTCGGCTATATGCTGCCGCTTTGGGGTCTTGTGCAGCCGCAGGATTTCGGCGACGCCCTTGATTTCATATTCGGCGACAAACAAAAGGAGAATGCCGAATTCATCGCAAAGGCCGAGAGGCTTCAGCTTATGATGAAAAACAGGGATAAGCTCATCAATGAGATGATAGATAACGGCGTAAAGATAGCTATTGTGGCGCATTACGATACGCCGCTTGCACCCGTTTATGAAAGCGCAAACTTCAACGGTGACGGCGTGCTCGAGACTTATCAGATGTCGGGCTATGCGACGGTCGCTAAATACGGTGAGACCCTCGGCGACGATTATGTGCCCGCCGACCCCAAGTATCTCTCACCCGACAGAACCGTTGACCTCTCAACGGCGCTCTATCCCGAGTATACTTACATAATCAAGGGTGCTCCTCACGTTTCCTGCTCCTACGGCTCGGATATGAGCGGCTTCCTGATGTGGCTGCTCAGCTACGACGGCGAATTCTACGCAGGCGTTAATGAGAAATACCCGCAATTCATGGTCTCCGATAAGAATCAGTCCCTCAGAGCATTTGACTGATAAAATCGAATACAAATAAAATATCGGGGCTTCCGTTAATCGGAAGTCCCGAGTTTTTGTGAGTTATACGATTACTGCTTTGCGCCGCCGTCAAATTTCTCAAGCACCTTGACGCTGACTGCGAAGCAGCCTGCAAGACCTTCAAGATTCATGTTGTCATATGTATCTCTGCGGGTGTGGTAGTAGTCCTCGAGCTTGTGGTTGAGACCGGTAATGCCGGTTGCTCTGAAGCCTGCCTGTGCAAAGGCTGCGGAGTCGGTAGCGCCGCCGAGCGGGGGAACCCAGCCCTTCTTGCAGAATATGCCGAGCTCCTCGGCACACTCCATAAAGAGGTCGGAAACATCTTTGTCAGCCTTGACGGTGCCGTTAAGGTCGCGGTAGTTGGTCATGAGCTGCTTCGGATCGTGAATAGTATCGTAGGAATAAATAAAGGTAGGCACGTCGTCAAATTCGCCCTTGTGAGCCTCGCACCATGCCTTGGCGCCTCTGAGACCCGCTTCCTCGGAGCCGGAGAGGATAACGCCTATCTCTGTATTCTCAAACTCAATGCCTTCATCCTGAAGCGCCTTGAGGATAGCTATGCCCATGTAGCAGCCGGAGAGGTTGTCGTTTGCGCCGTCAACGACTCTGTGTTTGTTCCACATGAAGTAGAGACCGATGAGGAAGGGGACAAAGATAAGACCGATAAGAGCGCAAGTGGTCATGGTGGATGATTCGTCAACTATTTTAGAAATAACGCCGAACTTGGCGCACGCGATTATGGAAAGGACGAGATAATAGAGGGCGCCAACGCCGCAGATGATGGCATGGCTCTCAAAGCCGACGCCGCCGAGCTTGTAGTTGACGGGCCATTCCTATGCTGCATCGGGGTGACCGTTGAAGATGATGCGGCGCTTGACTTCGCCCGTGCACTTCTTGATGGCAGTCACATTGTGACCGATCTTTTTGGGGAAGAGGAAATCGACGAGCTTTTTGTATGCGCCGAACTGCATCAAAGCAACAAAGAGACCGAATACGATAAGGATAGCGGAGACTATGGGCAGACCGACAAAAAGCAGCACGATGGCAAGCAGCACGCTTGTCAGAGTGATGTAAAGCCAGCCGTAGAATGAGCCGGGATGCTCCTCAAAGGATTCAACGTCCGCACGGTCGCAGCCGCAGTTCTTTTTCAGCACGTCAGCCATGTAAACGCAGGCCTGCTCCTCGCCCTTGGAGCCGGGGGCGCGCTTCTCGAAGTCCTTGCATATATGCGTGATTTCTTTGAGCATATACTTTGCGTATGTTTTTTTCTTGGCGATAATGTTACTCAGGTCCATTTCTTTTTCTCCTTCACAGTTTATTTGGGGAATGCAATACAGTTTTTATTATAAAGCATTAATAAAAAATTGCAAGCAAAATTTAATATTTTATTAACATTCCCGAAGATTTTGTCCGAACTTGGTGAAATCTTTGGCTTTTGCGATTGATTTTTGCGCCGCAGAGTATTATAATCGGTCTATATAATGGTATTAGCGTGCGAAAGAGGTAGTTATGAATATTATCAAAACCGTTTTCAAACCCCTTTGCGCAGCTTTAAGCGCCGTTGCTCTGTTTATATCTGCTATTCCCGGGCTTTTTGCTGGCACAGGCAAGGCGGTTTTCACCGTCGACGCATCTGCGCTCGGCGATGAATTGCCGAATGTAGCCGACAATGTTAGAGAATTGCAGGTTTAGGATAAATGTCCCGCAGCTCGAAGGCAAAACCGTGACCGTCACCGAATATCTCGTCAATGACGACTGCAATTTCTTTGACGAATGGTGTGCCGACAGGGTAAAATACAATATCACCGACGATTGCTTCTCATGGTCGCCCGACGACCCTGTTTTGGAGTCAAAGACCACCCTTTCAGCGGAGTGGGCGAGAGAGCTTTACTTTATCCGGCTGCGTGACGGCTATGTCAAGTCCGCCGGACTTATCCCCGTTACACGCACCGCCGAAGTGAAAGACGGGGTGCTCGATTTAGAGTACACTCTCGGCGCAAGCAACGTCCTTTTCCTCGAAATAAAATGAACAAGGCCGGAGCGGTGAAAGAGCCGCCCGGCTTTTTGAGCGTTTTTCTGTTAAAAAACGGTATAAAAATTCAAAAAGGTCAAAAAAAGTTTTAAAACAAAAAATCAGAGAAAAAACGAGATATAACGAGCGTTTACGAGTTAGAATGAGAAAAATATTTGAATTTTTTTGCTCCCAACTACTTTTTCACGATTCTGATAAAAAAATTGTTGACATTTGCAGATTTTTGCACTATATTTTATTTTAATAATTCGCCTGTACCACGGCAGAGAGGGGCTGCATAATTGAAAAAAAACGTTATTATTGATCTGAAAAACATCTCCGTCACATTCGGGGATAATCAGGTGCTCAAAAATCTCAATCTGTATATCCGCGATAAGGAGTTTATAACTCTGCTCGGTCCCTCGGGCTGCGGTAAGACGACCACCCTGCGTATAATCGCCGGATTCATTGAGCCGGACGAGGGTGAAGTGATTTTTGAAGACAAGTTAATTAATGGTGTACCGCCTCACAAAAGGCAGGTTAACACCATTTTTCAGCGTTACGCGCTTTTCCCTCACCTCAATGTTTATGAGAATGTTGCGTTCGGTCTGCGTATAAAAAAGCTGCCTGAGAAGCAGATAAAGGAGACTGTCGAGGAGATGCTGGCTCTTGTCAACCTCAAGGGCTTTAATAAGCGTAACATAAATTCGCTCTCGGGCGGCCAGCAGCAGCGAGTCGCCATTGCGAGGGCGCTTGCGGTAAAGCCCAGGGTGCTGCTGCTCGACGAGCCTCTCGGCGCTCTCGACCTTAAACTGCGTAAGGATATGCAGGTGGAGCTGAAGAATATCCAGCAGCGCCTCGGCATCACCTTTATTTACGTTACCCACGATCAGGAGGAGGCCCTCTCGATGTCCGATACCGTCGTTGTTATGGACAGCGGCGTTATCCAGCAGATAGGCACTCCGCTCGATATATATAACGAGCCGAAGAACGCTTTTGTTGCCGATTTCATCGGCGAGAGCAATATCCTTGACGGTATTATGCTTGACGACTGCCTTGTTGAATTCTCGGGCCACCGCTTTGTGTGCCTTGACAAGGGCTTCGCCAAGAACGAGGCCTGCGACGTGGTCGTGCGCCCCGAGGATGTGGACGTTGTGGAGCCCGATAAAGGTATGCTCTGCGGCGTTGTGACCTCCGTCACATTTAAGGGTGTTCACTTTGAGATAATCGTTGATATCGGCGGCTTCAAGTGGATGATACAGACCACCGATTATCAGGCCGAGGGCAGCAGGATAGGCCTCTTTATCGAGCCTGACGCGATACATATTATGAAGAAATCCGAATACTCGGGTATGTACGGCGACTACAGCTCGTTCAGCGAAGAATTTGACGAGCTTTCAAACGCGGAGCTTCCCGAGGACGAGGAGGAGGTCGAGGAATGAGCGGCCGTTCTTCTCTCAGGGCGAAGCTGATATCCTCGCCGTATGTGGTTTGGTCGGCGCTGTTTATCGTCGCCCCGCTGATATTCGTTGTCTATTATTCATTTACAAACCCGAGCGGTGACTTCACCATCGACAATATCTCGGCGCTGAGCAAGTATGCGCCCACATTTTTGCGCTCTATCTGGTTCGGCATAGTCGCCACTGTCATATGCCTGCTGATAGCGTTCCCGCTCGCCTATATCATCTCACAAAAGACCGAGAAGGTGCAGCGCACGCTTGTTATGCTTGTCATGCTGCCGATGTGGATGAGCTTCCTCATCAGGACCTATTCATGGATGGCGCTTTTGCAGGATACAGGTATCATCAATTCGTTCCTCGCAAAGCTCGGCATTGACCCGATACATATGATAAATACCTCGGGCGCCGTCATACTCGGCATGGTCTATAATTTCCTGCCGTATATGATAATGCCTATTTACTCTGTCATGGCGAAGCTCGACTACAGCATGGTAGAGGCGGCGCAGGATCTCGGCGGCAACAGGCTCACCGTTATAAAGCGCTGCATAATCCCGATGAGTATGCCCGGCGTTATCTCGGGCATCACCATGGTCTTTGTTCCGTCGGTCAGCACCTTCTATATCTCGCAGAAGCTCGGCGGCGGCTCCTTTGACCTTATCGGCGATGTTATCGAGCGCCAGTTCCAACAGTCTTATAACTACAATCTCGGCGCCTCGCTCTCGCTGGTGCTGATGGTGCTTATCCTTATCTGCATGGCGGTCATGAACCGCTTCAGCGGCGACGAGGAGGGGATGGTAATATGAAAACTGCGTCTAAGATCTATGCGGCGCTCGTGTTCCTTTTCCTCTATGCGCCAATTATCGTTCTGATCATCTTTTCGTTTAACTCCTCAAGCAGCACGAGCGTATTCAGCGGCTTCTCACTCAGATGGTATGAGTCGCTATTCCAGGATAAAGCGACTTTGCGCGCGTTCTACAACACCATTATCCTTGCCGTCACATCGTCTGTCATTGCGACGGTGCTCGGCACGGCGGCAGCCGTCGGCATCAATAAATACAAAAAAGGCTTCATGCGCTCATCCGTCATGGCCGTCACCAATATTCCGATGATGAATCCCGAGATAGTGACGGGCATCTCGATGATGCTGCTCTTTGTGTTTGTCGGCAGACTGGTCAATTCGGAGGCCGTCCTCGGTTTTGGCACGCTGCTGATAGCCCATGTCACATTCGGCCTGCCTTATATTATCCTCACCGTGCTGCCGAAGCTGCGTCAAACGGATAAAAACCTTGCGGAGGCGGCGCAGGATCTCGGCTGCCGACCCGCTCAGGCGTTCTTCAAGGTCGTACTGCCATCGATAATGCCCGGCATCATCACCGGCATGATAATGGCTTTCACGCTCTCGCTCGATGACTTTATCATCAGCTATTTTACCTGCGGTCCGGGCTTCCAGACCCTGCCGATAGCTATATTCGCGATGACCAAGAAGCGCGTAAAGCCCGATATGTACGCTCTCTCCGCCCTTATTTTCGTGAGCATCCTTGTGCTGCTCATCCTTTATAATTTTGCGCAGCAAAAGAGCGACGAAAAAACAAAAAGCAAGAAATAAATCTATCTGAAAGGAGCGGCAAAACAGTGAAAAAATTCTTTGCCATTCTTTTGGCGTGTGCTTTGGCGTTCGTACCCTGCACGGCGGCCTTTGCGGCGCAGCAGAGCGATATCGACGCCCTCAGAGGCACCAAGCTCTATGTTTATAACTGGGGCGAATATATCTCCGACGGTGCGGACGGTACTCTCGATATCAATGCCGAGTTCGAGAAGAAATACGGCATCGAGGTCGTTTACGACACCTACGACAATAACGAGGTCATGTATTCCAAGCTAAAGGGCGGCGGGATCGCCTACGATATCGTTATACCCTCCGACTATATGGTAGAGCGTATGATAAGCGAAGGTATGCTTGAGAAGATCGACTTCGACAATATCCCGAATTTCAAGTATATCCCCGACAAATACCGCAACCTCGGTTACGACCCGACCAACGAGTATTCCGTGCCCTATACCGTCAGCTATATCGGCCTTATCTATAATACCACCATGGTTGAGGAAGCCCCCGATAGCTGGACTGCGCTTTGGGACGAGAGATATTCGGGCAAAATTCTTATGATCAATAACCCGAGGGATGCCTTTGCCATCGCTCAGAGTATTCTCGGCATGGATTATAACACCGACGCCCCTGCCGCTTGGCGGACTGCCGCCGAGCTTCTCAAGGAGCAGAAAAGGGTCAACCCCAACTACGTCAACGACGAGGTCTTTCTCAAAATGGAGTCGGGCGAGGCTGCGCTTGCACCTTATTTTGTCGGCGATTATCTCACCATGAAGGAGAATAACCCCGACCTTGCCTTCGTTTACCCCAAGGAGGGCGTCAACTACTTTTTTGACTCCGCCTGCATCCTCAAAGGCTCAAAGAATAAGCTCGCCGCAGAGCTGTATATCAACTTCCTGCTCGAGCCTGATGTAGCCCTTGCAAACGCCGAATATATCTGCTACGGCAGCCCGCACAGCGAGGTGTATAATAACCCCGATTATACCTATTATCACGATGAAACGCTCTATCCCGAGGAGGGGAGCGTCAAGACTCAGCTTTTCAGGAATCTGCCCGCGGAGACGCTGGCTCTTATGAGCTCGCTTTGGGATGACGTCAAAAATTATATCCCGTCCGGAGTTTCGTCCAACTCGTTCTTCTTCGGCGGCACAGATACCGCAGCCGAGCCAAACGTCGACGGCGAAAAAATGACCGAGGAGACCGTCAAATACGCTGTCTGCATCGGCGTTTTCGTGCTCATCTGCCTTGCCTATGTGATTTTCAGGTACGCAAGGAAAAAATACAGAGAAAAAGTATAATTAATGCTGCCGCATCGTTCAAACGGTGCGGCGGTTTTTTCAATATTGCGGATACATAAAAAATTTACAGAATATTAACCATAATCACAGTTGACGGTTTGACGATAATATTATATAATATTACACTATAATAGAATAATCGGTCAGTGTATCCGAAAAGGAGAAGTTATGATAGATAAAGAGTTTTTAACATTCAGCGAGAAGCCCCGTGAGCTGCCGACCGTGGCGCTCAGAGGGTTGGTCGTGTTCCCCGATATGTTCATTCACTTTGAGGTGGGGCGAGAGAAGTCGATAAATGCGCTCAAAGAGGCCATGGACGGCGGGCAGGAGGTATTCCTTGTAGCTCAGCGTGACGTGGCTGTCGACAATCCCGACTATGACGAGCTTTACGATATCGGTGTTATCGCCAAGGTGAAGCAGCTTATTCGCATGCCCGGCAAAAACACCAATATCAGAGTGGCGGTCGAGGGTATCGCAAGAGCGAGGCTCATCGGCGGCGTTGCCGGCAAGAATTCAAAGTGCCTGCGTTCGCTCATTGTGCCCGTTTCCGAGCTGCCCGTTGCCGAGGAGCTGCGCGATTATTCAAGAGCGCTCGTCCGTCACGCCAAAGAGCTCTTTGCCGACTATGTCGAGGTTGCGTCGCAGATGCCCGTTGATATCGTCACCGGCGTTATGCAGAAGTCCGAGCCGGGCGAGCTTGCCGACTATGTTGCGGGCAATATTATGATAGAATATGAGGACAGGCAGCGAATACTTGAGGAGTTTGACAAGATTAAGCGCCTTGAGGCTCTCTGCGTGCTGCTTGCCGACGAGGGCAATCTGCTCAACCTCGAGGCTGAGATAGGCGAAAGAGTGCAGGAGCAGATAGACAAGAATCAGCGTGAGTATTATCTGCGTGAGCAAATGAAGATAATCTCCGAGGAGCTTGGCGGCGGAGTGTCGCAGGAGGAGGAGCTTGATGAGTTCCGCCGTAAGATATTCGAGCTGAATGCCTCCGACGATATCAAAGATAAGCTCTTACGCGAATGCGACAGGCTCGAGAAAAGCTCGCCGCAGTCGCCCGAAGCGGCGGTGAGCAGGAATTACCTTGAGATCTGCCTTTCGCTGCCATGGGATAAGTATTCAAAAGAGAATACCGATATTAAAAAATCAAAGAAGATACTTGAAGCAGACCATTATGGTCTCGAGAAGGTCAAGGAGAGGATACTCGAGTATCTTGCCGTCAGAGCTCTTGCTCCGGATATCAAGGGGCAGATAATCTGCCTTGTTGGCCCGCCGGGTGTCGGCAAGACCTCGGTCGCTCGTTCGATAGCGAGGGCAACAGGCAGGAAATATGTCCGTCTTTCGCTTGGCGGCGTCAAGGATGAGGCGGAGATAAGAGGTCACCGCAAGACCTACATCGGCTCAATGCCGGGCAGGATAATCGAGGCGCTGCGACAGGCGGGCACCAAGAACCCGTTGATACTGCTCGACGAGGTCGACAAGCTCTCAAGCGATTATAAGGGCGACCCGACCTCCGCTCTGCTCGAGGTGCTTGACCCGGAGCAGAATTCTACATTCCGCGATCATTATGTCGAGCTCCCGTTTGACCTGAGCCGAGTAATGTTTATCACCACGGCAAATGTCCGCTCAAATATCCCCGAGCCGCTTCAGGACAGAATGGAGATAATAGAGCTCGGCAGCTACACTTTCGAGGAGAAATTCAACATAGCCAAAAAGCATCTTATACCGAAGCAGATAAAGCGCCACGGGCTGACTTCAAAGCAGCTTAGGATATCCGACAAGGCTCTCTCGCTCATCATTGATGGTTACACCAAGGAGGCGGGAGTCAGAGGACTTGAGCAGCAGATAGCCGCCGTGTGCCGCAAGGTTGCCGTGATGATAGTCGACGGCAGGGGCGAAAAGCTCTCAGTCAAGCCCGAGGATGTCGAAGCACTGCTCGGCTCACGCAAATTCAAGCCCGAACGCTTCGACGGCAAAGCCGAGGTCGGCGTTGTCAACGGCCTTGCATGGACCGCTGTGGGCGGCGAAATGCTCGAGGTCGAGGCTGCGGTGCTCGACGGCAGTGGCAAGCTCCAGCTCACAGGCTCTCTCGGCGACGTGATGCAGGAGAGCGCCAAGGCGGCGGTCAGCTATATCCGCTCAAGGGCTAAGGAGCTTTCGGTCGACCTGAATTTCTATAAAGACAAGGATATCCACATTCATGTGCCCGACGGCGCAACGCCCAAGGACGGCCCCTCGGCGGGCGTTACAATGGCTACGGCGCTTGTCTCGGCTCTCACAGGCAAAAAGGTCAGGCGCGACGTTGCAATGACGGGCGAGATCTCGCTGCGCGGCAGGGTACTGCCGATAGGCGGGCTTAAAGAGAAATCCATGGCGGCTTACAGGGCAGGCATAAAGACCGTGCTCATCCCGTATGATAATCTGCCAGACCTTGACGAGGTCGACCCCAAGGTCAAGGAGAATGTCAGCTTCGTACCCGCTAAAAATGTTGAAACTGTGTGGCGCACGGCGATAGAGAATTACGGCGAAATGCCGAAAGAGAAGAGCGTTGCTCCGCTCGATGCACTCAGCGCGTCGAAACCCTCCGAGAGAGGCAGGTATAAAATATGAGATTTGATAAAATTGAGTTCACGGCGGCATACGGCACCTCATCTCAGCTGCCGCCGCCGAAAGAGAAGGAGATAGTTTTCTCCGGCAGGTCAAACGTCGGCAAATCCTCGCTCATAAACAAGGTCTTTAACCGTAAAAACCTTGCGAGGGTCAGTTCCGTGCCCGGCAAGACGATAACCGTCAATTTCTTTAAGGGCGATGGCGTTTACTTCGTCGATCTGCCCGGCTACGGCTACGCGAAACGCGAGCAAAAGGAGAAAAAGCGCTGGGCTGAGCTTATGGACGGCTACTTCAATTCGGGCAGGGATATCGCCCTCGTCGTCCAGCTCATTGATATGCGCCACGCCCCGTCTCAGGACGATATGACGATGCTCAACTTCCTCAAGGAGATGAATATTCCGTTTGTCATCGCCCTTACAAAGAGCGATAAGCTCAACAAAACCGAGACGGAGAAGCGCAGGGCGGAGCTCGATAAGGAGCTTGCGGATTATGCCGATATACGGCGCATAGAATTCTCCGCCGTCACAGGCAGCGGAGTTGAAGAGATAAGAGCGGC
>OHVB01000452.1_pt1 | contig 15038 bp, 15 predicted proteins | sample 1579331 | NCBI WGS metagenome assembly OHVB01 (sample SAMEA3882503, study PRJEB24775) | human gut metagenome | biome: human-associated habitat; feature: intestine environment; material: feces | place: Netherlands | collected 2009/2010
TCGGCAAAGGTGAATCCTATTTTTCAAAAGGCAAGGCGGAGAAGTGAACGCTTACTTACCAGTTTACTATGAAGGCCTTTTACTCTCAATTCAATGTCCTGTAACCTACTGGCCTTTTCCTTTAATGCAACAGCATTTCCAGTCTCATCAATTTCCAGCCCCTCAAAGGCCAATTGTTGGTTTACTGCCAGACGCCTACTTTCAAATAATTCTGTGTTACCCACATATCTGGCCGGATCAAGATAGAGTTGTATAAAAACAACGATATTGTTTGAGTAATGGTGTGTCTGGATTTCTTTAACAAAGGCAGCATAGAGCCTATCATGCTTTGAAATCATAATCCCTGGCTTCACCACATCCTCAATCTGTGCTTGCAGAAGAAGGCGATGAATCTCTGCATTTGTCAATCCTGTGGTAGTCTCTCCAATAATATTTGAGAGTGTTTCAAGCGTAGATGCTTTAAACTGCGGGATAACTGCTATATCACTGATACTGATTTATGTGTTTGTATTGTTCTCATAGGGCGAGGAGTTGCTTGAACAACTCCACACGCCCCGCCTTCAACTCGCCGGCATTCATCAGCTTCTTGTTGTGCTTCCACCAAGAGCGCATGTTGCGTTCCTCCGGGTTGAACTTGGAGGGTTTGCGGTGGTTGGTTTCCAGGAAGTCAACGGCTTCTTGCCATTTGGCGAGCCAGAGTTCGTCTTGGGTCATCATAAGGCGGCGTGAAATGACCTTAGAGTTTTGCCATTGCCAATAAGGAGGGCTTGAAGTCCATTAGTATGGAGGACTTGATTACTAGACCAAGGTTATTAGGGATGTTCGTGTATGCTTTTGGTAATGACGCAAAGGTGATACCTCCTTCTGCAGTATGCTGGGGACCTGCATACATAATGCCCAATAGTATTACGCGACTTGCGCCCCAATTCAAATTTCCTTTCTTATCCACATACCCTCCCTGGTTGAGGATTAATACCGGGGAACCACTTGACCCGGGAAAACACGCAGCATCTATTAAGAACTCGCCCTTTCCATTGAAATCATTCCTGGGATGTGTAGCCGTTATTCCACGCCGAATGATTGGTTGATTGTTAAAGCTATCCCATATACCATCAGGATATCCTACCATGATTATATCTTCTATAGCAGACAGATTGTCTAATTGCTCAGATGACGGTACAAGACTCTCATCAAGCGGGATGAAGAATGGTTGTTTACCTTGCGAGGCGAGTATCTGAAACACGGGTTGTATCGGAAGGATGCACAGGTCTGTGTCCGGGTCTGGATGAAGCTTCCAAAAAGAAGTCTGCACTTGAACCTTTTCATTGCTCATCTTACCATCCGGCAAGGTGCATGTTATCACAATTGATGTGTTGATACTCCCTTCTATAACATGCTTATTCGTCACCAGACATGGTATAAACATCTGATCATTAACCTTAAAACTAAAGAGAAAGCCTGTTCCTGTAGATGTTAAATTTGGCGGTATTGCTGCCTCTATCCTCAAGGTTGAGTAACATACCTTCTCGCTAAGCGATAAATCTTCAATGTTCAACATTATTACGCAGAGTACATTTGGTTTTCGGAAAGGACGAGTTTGCGGGGGCCCTTGACTTCGATTTCTCCCTGAAACGATGTCTTTAAACAGCCACCGTGACGGTATCCCGTAATTCTAATTCTGATACGCCTCCGTCTGCTCAATCTTAGCAAGGCCCTCCTGCAAAACAACAAAATCCTCGCCGGCCAGTTTACCAGAACGGATATGCGGAACAAACTGTTCCCAAATGTGCAACACCGCATGGCCTGGAGCATATAAGTCATCGAAGTACGTCCAGTGCTCATCTTCCACGAAATGCACCGTGAGTGAATCCAGCATCTGCAGATACCACATGACCGCTAAAGAATACATCCCATCCGCCAAAGCCGGCTCAATGAACTTCTCCCCGTACGTGAAGAGCAGCTGGCCGATGGTCTCGCACTCCCAGTCAAGATTCCTCGAAATGAAGACGTCTTCTTCCATGATGGGGTCTGGGGTGAAAAGATGCATCTGTTCAGATTTGGGTAGCAATGAGGTGTTCAGTTTTCGGTGGCAATCATCATGCAACAGCATTATCCCTAGTTTAATTCTTCAGCAGTTCTTTATATGCCATCTCAAGCAGATTTGGCGGATCAAGACTTAGTAGTTCTTCTTTGCTATAACCATCTGTTTCAAGCAATTCAATCAGGGTGTTGCGAGTATGGATGATAAATGGATGAGTGACACACTCGGGTTCATGGTCTACCCCCAGAACTGAAAAAGCCAAACAGTAGAAAGAGCATGGTGCATAATTCAATAGCGCCGTTCTGTAACGCATGTCTTTGATGATGACCTCGTCTTGGGCAACTGGGGAATGGACATATTCTGTCACATTAAAATTGTACCTCAACAATGCCTTTTCAAGATTGTCAAAGACATGATCATATTCGTCCCCATGCGCCTCGCCGGATAAGGGAATGTGATTGTTATTCCCCTTTTCCTCAATGTTCAGGTGAACATATGGGTATCCCTCGTGTGGCAAGTCCAGCCGTAACAAAACCGGTGAATCATCTTCTCTAGTCAGGTAGAGTTTTACCCGCGTTGTGTTTTCCGTCGAACTCCTCTGCAGGGCCACTTCGCCGCCTTCTAGAGGATTATTCTCAACGACAGTATTATACACAAAAACATTGGCATAATTTGCAAGCATGTATGCCGAAAGGTTCTCCCCACCTCTTTTTCCTTCTCTTGAATTCCATCCGTGATACTGACTGAGGCTGTTTTCCCTATCCCTTTCAGAATAAAGAAATGAGATAAAGTCTATATCAGAGAAATCTGGAATGGTTGTTTTCTTATTATCCATTACCGAACATTTATGCACCGAAGTGGACATCGCCATTTATGGTGTTAATGATAACAGGATGGTCACCTGTTTGATTGATGGTCAGGTTGCCAGGAGTGTTACCACTGTTAATAGGGTCGAGTATTTTCTGCATTGGCAATGACGTCTCTTCTTTCAGCTTGGCAATCAGGTTGAGGATGAAGTCAGAAACACTGGCGGCGGAATCATTTTCAACTTCAGAAGACGAAAAGGCGACATCATCTACCACGTGTTTCCAAAAATCGGGGAAAGTTTGTATGATACCCGCGATATTATCCATCTCCTGTGTCATTGCCACATTTGAGGGGTCTATGTTTCTATATTTGCCATATTCAGCCTGCCATTTCCCAAGTATGAGATCGTGCGACTCTTTCTTGCGTTTGACGTTCTGGAAATGGGAGATAAAAATAACCCGCTTGCTTATCTCGCCGCGATTTGTAATTGCAGCCATTTCATACATACAGTCCGGGGACTCAAAATAGTTGTCACTTAGTACCACAATGACGAGTTCACCACTACCGATAGCCTTTTCATACGCCTTGATGGATGATTGAATTTTGACATCTTTCATGTCCAGGCTATAAAGGATATCTCTGGATTCCAACGACTTGCATATGATATCAACTAATTCAGTGCTGTCATCGCGGGAATACGAAAAATAAACTGGGCTATTGGGGTTAATCATAGTTTGCATGATATGGTAACGTATCTTGGGCCGAAATGATAACGGGACATTATTCTCGCTTGTAGTATGACAAACAATACCAATTGTAGGACCTATAAAATGAGACAGATGTTCGAAGTCTGATTCAGTAAAGCGCGTGATAGGACGTTTGATGTATAATACAAGCTTCTTCCCGCCTGACAAATGCAGAAGAATTGTCTTCAAAGCAAGACGACATATTGCAGATCCAGACAAAGCCGTTCTGTTCGCGCTTTGTAATTCTTCCATCTTTTGGGAGACCAAAAGATCGTTGGGATACTTTTCCCCCAAGAAGAGTAGAATTGTCTCAACCCAGTCCTGGCCACTCGCAGGATACTCATCCACATTTATACATATGCAATCGGTCTCATTCAATAATTCCTGAACGTCTTTTGCCTGGGAGACTGGGATGACAGGAATAAACTCTTCCGACCATATATTGGGGAGATATGTTCCTTTCTTAAGCATTGTCCAACTGGTATAAGAACATATCCAAACGAGAGGTGTGGTCCTGATTACTCAGAATACCGTCCAGCAGATCCATGGCAAATTCCAAATCCGGAGTCTTTGAGCCAAAGTCCGAGAGCCCATTATATGCCTGTATCAGGATTTCAATAATTTTTGATGAGGTATACCCGGCTTCCGTCAAGTCCGGTGCAGCCTCAAGGCTAAGTTTCAGCCATTTCAGGCACTCTGTCGGTTGAGACAGAGCCATAGAGCCAAGGTATTTTATGTAATCCCGGCTGTCTTTTGACACCCACCCTCCAGAGATAAACAAGCTAGTCATCTCTTCCTGTACTTCTGCTGGCCACATAGGCACCAGGTGGTCAAAGATTTCATCGTATATCGGAGACAGGTTGCCATCAATTTGTGGGGAGAGGAGGCATAATCTTATCCAAGGGATAAACAGACTTTGATCAATCTTTTGGTCATAACTCCGTACCAAATAATCGACGAGCGCTGCTTTTGCCTTGTCGGATGTGCGAAGCATCCTTGACAATATGGCCTCTGCTCCTTTCTTTTTCTTGGCATAAGCCAGCCACAGCAGTGGTGCCATCTCATCGTGGCAGAATGGGATTTCAATTGCCTTTTCAAACAATGGCACTAAACGCTCAAATCCATAGTTGATATAATAAAGCAGAGGATTAAGATTATGCAGAGGCATCGCCATCAAATTGGCACGGTAGTCAGACATTAGCTTGAGATACAAGTCTAAGCTCCTTTCCGTATCCAGGTTATTGAGCAACGCCATCTTGAACAATAGCGCGGAACGCGTATGGATGGTTGAGTTACCCGGGAGGGTCTCAAAAGCCGAGAAGATCTCTTCCTTGTACTCTTTGAACCTATAGCATTCCATAAGATAGTCACAAGCTGCTCCACGAACCTCATTGATACCTGACTGGTAAGGGGAATCTTCAAACTCATTCTCTTCCCTATCTTCCTTCTTATCATTATAGTCACGTACAACTGAGACAAGAAAGTCAACGATTTCTTTACGCAGAGAGACGTTATTTTTAGCAAAGAACTCTGACTGCCGGATAAGTGTTATTAAATCTGAGGGTTTGTTTTCATTAATCGAAGGATTCAACTGCGATATCATCTGAACGTATAAACCTTCAACAACTGAAAAGTCATGGTTAGCAGCAATTAGCCCACGCAAGCCAGCATAAGCGTACGCTGATGGAATAATCGGGTCTGATAAGATAGCCTGGATTGTTTCCAAATACTTCCCCGGATTCGATTTTACCGTATCCTCAAATAAATCTGAGTTTCCCTGCAAGGTCGGAGTCTCAAATCTCAGCTGAGCATCAGATGTATATTTACGCATGGCTTTGAGCCACTGCGATGAAGTCATCTTCCTCGCCCGCTCTGGCGTAATATCCAGACTTGTCCAGCCATAGTGAGTAGTTATTCGATAGGGCATCTTGTTTTCCCTGGCACCAAATCGACGCATACATTCTTGCTTCTTTTTATATACCTCCTTGAAGTCCTGTTTCAGGATATCATCTGGAATCTCAGACAGATACTCATACTTCAATTCGTCAATGAGAGAAATGCCTACGCCCCACTTCTGATGATCATCAATCTTATAGCTCTTCTCCAGACTTTTTGCTGTCCCCATTATTGCATTAAGAACCTTTTCTTGCTCATCATTAGTAAACAGAGGAAATGACGCATTTAAAGCCTTCCTATAATGGTATTTCAGAAGAGAGGAACAACTGGATAGCAACCATGTATCTGTAAAGACTTTCAACAATTGTGGTTTAAACAATGCCGGATTCGCCACAAAAGCACAGGCGGGAATAAGACGTATCGTATCAAACTCTGAACAATTCAATTGTTCAACAAACTCAACTATACCCTCTTGGTTCCCTTCAGCTCTCTTCTTAGTCTCTTCGATTACGATACTTAGTATATCATCAGCAAACTTATATCCAATCCTGGGGTTAATGATGGGCTTGAACATCCAGTACGCATGACTTATGACCAAGCTATTATCCATCTTAGGGAGTTTGGTCTTGTCACAAATCTCTATGACAATGGACAAAAACTCATCAAAACACTTTTCCGGGAACTGCTTATTCAGTTTTTCATAAATGTGCTCAATCTCATGGTTCAAATGAATATCAATTCTTCCGTTTTCCTTACTATCTTCAGTGATAACAGACGAGACCATTCTTCTCAATCTCTTCATGACAAAATCCGGATCCATATCCGAAATATTGTAAAGAAGGTTTGCCAAAGAGATATCTTCATCTTTTTGAATAATCTTATCGTATAGGGTTTCTGCTACTGTCAAGTTTTCGCGAAACGGTTTGAAAGAATCCAGTGTGCTCACAATGCCTCTCCTAATGGCATCAGATACACCGTTCTCATAATACTTGTTGAGATACTCCAGCACTTTATACTGTTCTGAAAAAATCATCTGCGAACAGATACCCACCATCAGCAAACAATCCTGCTCTTTCATTGAACGCCACCCCGAAGAGTGGTCAAGGATTTGCTGAATGGTCGAAAACCATTCCACGGAACGGATGCCTTTAATGAACAATTCCCGGTACTTTTCATTGACTGCTATTTCATCCCGTACGAAAGTTATTTCTGCCGGTCGAAGATTAACCGAATAACCCATCATGGATAAGACCAGCATTTTGAGATGGTAGCGATAGACATCTTTGCCTTTTGCATCCTTTTCAAATAAAATGCAACGAACTGCATGCAAATATTTATCACATGAGTCTTCTCTCAAGAATGTGAGGACAGATTTTACAAGTGCGCGGATAAAAAGGCCTTGATGCTTGTCTTTAATTGCTTCCAAGAGGTCATCTCCACGGCCAACAAAACGCCGGGCGTAGACGTAATCAAATAAGGACTGGTGGAAAAACTGGATTCTATTCTCCGAGACTTCAAGCAACAATTCCTCATGCAGGAGATAATCTCGCTCATAAGAGTTTGCAGAATCAATGGCCAGTTTACTGAGCGTCAATGACTGGGTATCATACATCTTGCCCGTAATCTGATCCAGAAGATTCAATAGGCGCTGATGGTTAACCTTACCAGAATTCAACTCTAAACTACCATCAATACTCTGAACCCACAAAAGATTATAAAGGCCATGCTCTGTCAGTTGATAATCCGGCGAGTTAGATTCTTTTAACTTCAGGAACAAGTACAAGAATAGCGGCGTCCTTATGGTGTTGAACAAGTTTGTCCCCTGCGGGACAGGACGCCTTTTATTCTCTTTAAGCACCTCCTCCACAACCTCCGGCTTTAAAGGATCCATCTGCACCCTGGTACCGAATTGAAACTGTTCCAGAAAAGGGTCATACTCCAAATCGTAAGGCCTGCAGGACACCACAATCCTGACTTTATTGATAGGCTGTATATTTTCCACAAACCGGAGAATTGAACGCAAGGGTTTGCGATTAGATGAGAGCGTAAGGGAAAGTGCATCAATCTGGTCTACAAGCAGGACAACCCGGTTTACCCCCTCTTTACCAGCCAACTCTCTTATAACATCTTCCATCCGCTTCGAGATACCGTTTTGCTGCGCCATCTCTTCAACAGTATTTACGACTACCTGGTCCGATTTCAGCCCTAATACATACACATCCTCCCGCTTCTCCAGAATGTCCAGCAAATCATGCATCACAACTGACTTACCAGATCCAGGTGCCCCAACTAATAACGCAACTCGGTCTTCCGCCTTTGCATGCTCCGCATTTATCCACGAATCCAGAGAATCCGTCTGCTGCCGAGGGATATGTTTCTGTTCATACAGGATACTCCTCCACGAACGCAAGTCTGTTGAGATATCATGAAAAATCTGGCGATAGTCAGAACTACCCCCAGTTCCATTCACATACACGCGACCATTATTATGCTCTATGTAAACAGAATAGTCTCCAGACTGATTGACAATTATCTCATCCATTTATTATCCATTTTGTATCAATGTCTCTAATTTCTTCCAATGATAACATTCCACCCCACATACGATAAATGTATTCCTGAGCGCGACGGCGCTCGCTGCCCCACTGGGATCAGAAGAGGTAGCGGAAGAATTACCAGATTTCATTCAAAACATCTTTTATCCAAAGTGTTTTTTATACTCCTCCATCAATTACCTCATATAACCAATTACTATTATTACCCGTAAAACAGGTAAAGGAGCGAAAAATAAGATGATGATTCATCAAAAGTGGTAACTAAAACCATTACACACAACCGCAATAGAGATAGAAGGAGACTCACTGTAGTACTTCATTCAGGAGCGTGGGCTCCATTTCTATCATTCTATCCTCATTCTCAGTATCATAGTAGATTGTAGAGATGTTTCGAATATAATCTATTGTTTGTTTACGAAGATGTACGTATAATGGCAAAACCTTTTCGAATGCACGCCACGATGTTTTTCCAGACTTTAAAACCTCATCAATATCTTTAATGTGTGGCAGAAGCACAATTTTAAAACTATGCTTTGAATAGGTCGAGAGTAGCTCCTCAAGCTGCTCCTTTTCCATATCACATAGCATCAGCTTTGTTGATACTCTTGCTTCAGGGCAAATATCTTTAACAGCGCTAAGAATTACCTCGTCGATAGCATCCCTTGGATAACAATCCTCCGGGTAGTAGCACATCAATCGATCTGTATCTGAACGCTTTGAATCATCCATTGCGTAGTCTTTAGAAAGATTGCGCTTATAAACTATTAAAGCAGGACATAACTCCCCGTCAACCTCAATATCGAAAGATATAATCTTAACGTATTTGATTTCATTGATGGGCAAGACGTTGATCGTTTTCATAGACATAGTTGATTAGTTCTTGTGTTAAAACTTAGTAAGATTGACGGAAATCACAACCCAAGCAACTCCTTGAACAATGAGGTATAGCTCAACTCCGTCAACAGCTGATCATCAAACTCTCCCGGATGCTCATCATATAGAAGACGGGCGGCGGCGCCGGTGGAGGCGATGGGGTAACAAGGAGCGGCGGGATGGTATTGACGGAACAGAGCATACTCATCCTCGACACCTTCCATTCCACCGATAAAAACGGCAGCGGCATAATCATGGTCGCCAAGCATATGCTGTCGCATCTCCAAAAGGCTGGCTGCACGATTCTCTTTCTTTTCTGTGTATTCACGAATACCGACATCCTTATTCTCCGGAGGGAAGAACTTCTTGAACTCGTAAGATTGATAGAGCGTTACGCGATCGGACATTTTTAGGCCATAGCGGTCTAAAACCAACGTAATGAGCGGGGTAATGGAAGGATGTCCGCCCCATATCAAATGATACGACTGGTTGGCTAACACTGCAGAAGCAAGGGCAATGACAGAGTCACGGATTGCAATCACATCCGCAGTCTTAAAATACTTCGGGTCTCGTTCTTCAAGGGGCACACTGGCCGACAGGAATATATTCTTTACTGGCATAGTCATAATCCTTTTGTAGCGCTAAGCCACTTTTCAAACTCTGATTTCTTAATGGTTTTCACTTCAAAATACTTGCTCATCCAATCCAGATGGCTAATCCAGTCCTCCAGAATACTGAGTTCGTCATAAATGAGAAACACCTTCTCGGGGTTTTTGATTCCCCATTCCCCAAGCATCTCAAGAGAATCTTGGAAATTTATGGACTGAGGAACACCAATAGCTGGAATATAGTACCAAAACTTTCCTGAAGGTCGTTCCTCCACCAAGAAGGTAGGCTCCTTTATTATGTTCCGTCCCTGCCTATTGGCCTCTTTCACAAACTCTGCCGTCAAACCATCCTGCCGAGCTGCCAAATTACGAGCCCGGACAGACTCAACCTGAATAGCAATACTACTCAACATCTTGGATTTTAAGACTGACGTGTTCCTTTTCCAGTGTTTCCTACGAAAATCTGTGTCCACAAGTTGCCGAACTATACTGAGTTGATCCGAAGGGCCAGAATGAACACCCGGCCAATTAAGTTGCAAAACACCCACCTTACGAGCATTCGCATCCGAGATTTCCTCCTCGCACCACTTGCTATCCTTAAAACTTGGAGAATTCAACTGTATGAGCACATCGCTATCTGTAATTCGATGATGTAGTTCCGCCTGAAAATCCGCCGCACCACGTATGGAATACGTGTCCAGGAACACATCAAACTGATGCCGCGACAACACATCATATAACTGATTGGCCACAGCCGAGGATTCAGAACGCTTGTAACTGATGAATACCCGACGCGTCTTCCGAAGCAAACGCAGTTCCTCGAACGCCACATTTACAATGGAGTCCAGCTCATTTTCACTGTATATAACTCCATTGAGTTTATGCAATATCTCCGGAACCTCCTCCAAAAACTTATCCTTCGTAAAATACACTGGATAGATTGCATCTGCATTTCCTTTCAAATATTCCAGTTCCGCAAGGCAATCATCAGTCCTATTGGTCCCGCCAAAGTAAAAAACAAACGCCGGCCACATAGAGCTATACCCCGACGCCCCTGCCGTCGCAATCCCCTGTTTAACCTGCGCCAAATCCAAAACTGCAACAATGGACGAATCTAACCCTCGTTCTTCCAACAGTTCAAAGAATCGCTTGCGGATAGAATTACATGCAGGACACGTGGTATCACCCAAAAATATAAGTTGATAGTATGTTCCCCTCATAGTTTAAAGATTTTAACACACTTACTCCTCTCTCCCTTCCTCCAACATCCGCTCATACTCCTCCTGCGCGCGACGGCGCTTGCTGCCCCACTGGGGCCAGAAGAGGTAGCTGCAGAATTGTCAGATTGCATTCAAAACACCTTTTACTGTCATAAGCTCAAAATATCTTCTGATCCTAACGGTTCATACTTTCCGTCCTTCATCTCCAACAACATCGAGCCACTCTCCAGCGCCCTCACAGTGTGCCACTGCCCAGCCGGGACATTAACCAGAAAAATGGGACCTCCAGGCGTCAGATCAATGGCATCGGTACAAATGCGCTCCAACTCATCGTAGAACTCCTCCACAAATCGTCCGCGCAAACACACCACCGTCTCCGATGTATATTTATGCCGATGAATAGGCAACGGACTCCCCGGCTCTATGGCATTCAGCATCCGTTGACTGCTATCCTCCGGTCCGTTCCTTAGGTCCATATTCATCCGTAACCGTGGCGAGGCCTTGGCTTGTGCGGTCAGTTCATCTAATACCGCTTGTGATACTACCATAATAATGAATTGTTATATCTCTTCACCCGCATACTTCATCTTCTTTCCCAGCACAGTACAGAATATCATCTGAATGTCCTTGATGAAGGAATAATGCCGATAATAATAGCAATTCAGCCGCACCTTATCCGGAGAAATCACCGTATCATTGTATTCCACGGCAATTTCTTGCATGGAACGATTGTCACCTTTTGCTTGCTTTTTGGTGACATACTCGGATATCATTTCGTCTTCAAGCCGATATTTCAACGTTGCTGGTCCAGTAATTCCTGGCCGAAGTTTCAGCACGTCTCTGTCATTACCCACCAGTTTATCCGCATACCCCGCACATCCGGACGAGGGCCGACAAAGCTCATCTTTTCACGAAGCACATCCCACAGTCCCGGCAATTCATCCAACTTGCACTAATGGACAAGCGATCTATTAGGTCATCCGAATCAATCATTAAGGAAGATTCTTCTCCTAAAGATGTCACTTTAAAGAAGGCCAAGAAGTCTTCAGTACGGAAACGTGCCCGTTCACTTTGCCGGCCTCTGACCTTTTCCGTTACATTCCTCTACCGAATCGCCTCTTTGATGCTATCGACAATGTAGCGGACATCGTCGTCGGTTACGTATGGGCCGGCAGGGAGACAGAAGCCTATCTTGAAGAGAGCGGTTTCCACGTCATTGGTGTATGCTGTGGCACCTGCGTAGACCGGTTGCTTGTGCATTGGCTTCCAGACTGGACGGCACTCGATTTTCTTGGCCAGCATGAACACGCGGAGAGCTTCCACATTTTCGTTCGGCTGACAATCGGTCGTCGCACAATCTACGGCGTGAATCACACCTGCAGCGCCGCCCACTGCGGTCTTGATTACCTCCTTGTAGGCATTTTCCTGACCTTGAACGTGAACTGAAGGGTTCAATGTCGCTGCACAAAGCCAGAAATTCGCATCATAACGCGGATCCTCAGGCTGCTTATGAATATGCACGCCCGGGACATCGGCCAGCAGTTCCTCATAAAGCTTCTGCACATGCTGATGATGCTTGATATGCGAATCAAGCACCGTCATCTGGTCGCGACCGATACCTGCACAAACATTGGACATACGATAGTTGTAGCCAATGGCCGTATGCTGATAGTAAGGATAAGCATCGCGCGCCTGCGTAGCATACCACATAATCTCATTGGCATCCTCCGCTTTGCGACAAACGAGAGCGCCGCCGGCACAATCGCCTTCAAGGGCCGTCATATACTTCGGCGGTGTGGCGGAGATCTCAAAGACGGACAACATGCGGCAGTGGATAAAGAAGACAGACCGTTACGAGCCGGCCCTGAATGAAGCCGCCAGCCGGTGGTGCCTTCACAACGGTACCGAACTGGATGAATGCCGCTCCAAAAAGCCACTGGACAAAGATCCAGCCGAAAGCCTTGTCAACCAGACATACAGATACTTCTACAGCCGTATCTGTCGTGACACATTCTTCTCCTATGATGAGCTCAACAACAAGCTAGATGAATTGAACGATATATTGTTCAACAACAGGACCCGCTGGAACAAGACATACAGCCGCAGGGAACAGTATGAACGAGAGGAAGCAGGGCGACGTACAATGGCGACCACATGTCCATGTACGCGGTGGATGCCAGCATTACGAAGACGCTTGTGCGATACATGGTGGGCCGGGCCGCAGAGAATCATTTAGAGATTGATGTGGCGGGGGCAAAAGGGGCTGTTCTGCACACGAGAATTTGGTGATGATAGTTATATTTTTGAACAAATATACTGATCGAAGTCTACTATTGGAGGATTGCTGCCCATGCTTATCACAATACGTATAAAGTCTTCGGCTTCTTCTTTTTTCAACAAGCCACGCCGAATCGCGTAAAACAGGAAATCGTTTGTGGTAAGATAAGTTATTCCATGTTCGTTACAATAATTGGTTATATCTCTGGTGTTGCTGCTGCCTACAACATCGTTGTGAAATTTGCAGTACACCATGCAGGCGCTTTCTCCTTTACCTAGATGCAACCCGTTTGTTGCCGTTAATCTGAAGTATTCCTTTTTCGCTTCTCCTGAAACATTGAATAGTTCTTCGCGAATATCTATTCCATGAGATATCTGTTTGATTAATTCTGAAAGTATCAACATCGGAAGTTCCTATTTTACAACATCGAGAACGATGTACTGAAATTCCGGAAATATCCTCGGTAGCAATGATAGTTTTCCCCCTCTGACGAAGTGATTGATTACGTCTGCATCAAGCACTATCTTAGTCTTTTTCTCTCCCATTCGATATCATGTTTAGCAGTTCCGTATAATGCCCTTCGGAAATCTTTCCCGTTTCGAAAAGCAATCTGGCTTTTTCTCCGAAATCTCCGATAAAAACGCCATCGTTTCCTGATTCGTACAATGATTTGTCGTACCCGTAATTCATAGCAGACTCTTTTACCGGTATCATTTGTAGCTCCTGACGTTTATTCTCGGAAATGACCCCTACATCTTTCAAGCGGATAAGCAGCATTGACCGGGAGACCTGGAACAACTGCTCTATTCTTAGGATGGTTGCGAGTTTTACATCATGCTGCAGTATTTCATCTGTGCTGAGCATCGCATACACTCCTTCTCTAGGAAGGAGCAGAACCGATGCGAACAAATCTGCGTTTTTTTCCTCCATAGTCGTAGCTCCGCTGCACATATGTGGTGTGGGATTTTCATCGAAATAAAGGTGATATAATTCATGAGCGATCGTAAAATGCTGTCGTCCTCTGGTAGAATTGCTGTTTATCAGCATGAACATTTTATTGCTTGGTGACTTGCAACTTATACCAAATGACGTGCCGGACAACGGGCGATACATAATTGAAATCTGAAGCTTGCGCAATAAGGTCTTTGCTTCTACTGGCTCGGACGGACCCAATTCATTCAAAGCACGAAATCTACCAGCTAATATTTCCGCTTGCTGTATTGATAGTTTTTTCATTTTGACAATAAGTTATCCATCATAAGAGAATTCTTCACCATACGCTTGAACGCTGCTACCTGCGCCATATCATCGGCAGATAAGTTGTCCACCCTAAATGCCGTAGTCAACATGTTTTTAACCACATCTGGATTCTCTTCATATAGAATGTAAGCATCACATCCATACAAGTCAGCTAAATTTTCCATATATTCCAGTGGCAACTCTCTCGTGCCTAATTCATAATTAGAATATGCAGAGCGATTTATCCCCAGAAATGAAGCGACGTTCTCTTGCGTGAAATCACTGACTTCACGCATCAATCTGATGTTTTTTGCAATTATGAGTCTTTCGTCCATGGCGTTTCCGTGCGCTTTAGTTGTTTTTAATCTGTGGCAAATTTACAAACAATTATACTGAATTCCAAATTTTTGCCACACTTTACAGATGAGCCAACCGTCCCTTGCAAATGTTTGCATATCGGCTTGACCTTCCCGGCTCACTCGCCTTTCCCTCGGCATCCGTTCCCCGTGACACACCCTCCCCCAGACTGTCTGAAAAGTCTCGGCTAGAGTTGAAAAGTATGTACCCCACTACAGGGGCGACAACGAATTCTCAATCCTCGGAGGTGGTAATTATACTTTTAAGACAGGCTCCCCCTGAGATGACTGACGTGATTCCATGTCCGATTTCAGCCCTAATTATATTCAGTAATCATTAAAAAATAACTTGAACATTTTGTACATCTTTATGGTCTATATTTCTTTTCTCATCAGTCATGTGCCACCGGCACACTCCT
>OHVB01000456.1_pt1 | contig 14980 bp, 9 predicted proteins | sample 1579331 | NCBI WGS metagenome assembly OHVB01 (sample SAMEA3882503, study PRJEB24775) | human gut metagenome | biome: human-associated habitat; feature: intestine environment; material: feces | place: Netherlands | collected 2009/2010
TGTATATGTCTGATCAGCTATTGGATCCGCAGCCGGCAGTTTTCCGTAAATAGTAAAATATAATGTTTCCGATCCTTTATAATTGCCGATTCCCGTGAGCTCTGCACGAGCTTCACCAGGCTTTTCATTATTAACATAGGTTACCGTATAATCTTTCCCCTGTACCAGTCCGTCAATTACCACTTCCGGTTCCACTTTTTTTCCTTTAAAGGTGGTTTCCAGGTAGGTTTCATTATTTTCCGCAAAATAGCACACATACATTCCATTTTCATCTGGCGTAATCTTGAAACTCCGCTCTACTGTACCGCAGAAAATATCTTTTCCCGTGATCTTTACAGTCGCAGTTCCTGCATTGATGTTATTTTCATAAGTTACTTCATAATCGGAGCCCTGCTCAAGTTCCGGTGCGGATTCACTGGATTCTATTTCGGGTTCATGGCTTTTTCCATTATATTCATATTCTGGAGTGATCTGTTCAAACCATTCATTCTGAAGCGGTATCCGGTTGTCTGCTGACAGCTCCACAAACGTGCGGCCATGGTCCTCTGCGTATTTCTGAAGTGTGGAATCCTTTTTTCCCGCGATCAGTGCTGAATCCCTGAACGCATCATCCGCCCAAACAGTATCTGTGCTCAGTACTCTTATCCTGCACCCGGAAGACAGACGAAGTCCATTTTTCCCAACTGATTTTACAGATGCGGGAATTATAATATCACGGATCCCTGAACTGCTCTGGAATGCATATTCACCGATTTCTTCCAAGCCTTCGTTCAGGACAGCTTTCGTAAGCGACGAACAGTTTCCGAATGCACCTTCTCCAAGGCTTCTGACACTTCCCGGAACTGTTATGGAAGAAACATTTACACAGTAATAAAAAGCATAGTCTCCCACGCTTACAGTTCCATCCGGGATCTGGTAATCTCCGGAACGTCCGGACGGAAACACGATCAGTTTTGTGCCATCCTTGCTGAATACCACTCCGTCTTTTTCAGAAAAATACGGATTTTCCGGATCTACTTTAATTTCTGTCAGACTGGACTCAGACAAGCCCTCCACAAAAGTAGCCAGCCCTATAGATGACACATTTGGGGGAATCGTAACAGATTTCAATTTCTCACAGTTGTAAAAAGCATTCTTTTCGATGGTTGTAAGCGAATCCGGCAAAGTAACAGACTCTATATCAGAAGCCTGGGTGCAATACTGGAAGGTACTGTTTCCAAGAACCGTTACTTTTCTTCCGTCAATGGTATCTGGAACTACGATATTTGTATCTGTCCCTTCATACTGATACAGCCTGAGTGTTCCATCATTCAGGATCTTATAAGAATAGTCATAGTCCATTTTGGACAGTTCATAATGTCTGGGGGCATTTCCCGTATATCCGCAGTCAACCAGATATCTTTCGCCGTCAATGATGACTACGGAGTTCCTGTGACCGCTTCCTGCCCCCGGATCATTTGCCGCATACCTTGCATACACGGTCAGTCCCAGTTTTTCGCACATATAGTTCACTGCACTGGTATTGGCCCAGCAGTCTCCGCCGCCATCCAGCATCAGGCCTGTATAACCGGAATGATACTGACTGTAATTAAAGTTGTTGGCAAGCCATCTGGCGATCGTCTCAACCTTTTTATAATCGGACATTTCCGCAGTAATATTTTCTTTGAGAAATGTATCCATTTTTTGTTCTGCGTAATACTCCGCATAATCTTTGAGTATGAATTTATAATAAACGGTACTGTTTCCATCCTGTACAGAGATCAGGGTCTCTCCAAACATGTATTCCCACTGGCTCTTTACGTCATTTCCGTTTTTGTCTACATAGGTTACATACTGCATTTTAGGAGTAACAAGACCGGTTTCGCTGACTTTCGCAGTATAACCAGAAACAACCGTATATACCGGATTTTTGCCGGATGTCTGGATCTGATAAGATGTCTGCATGGTATCCGGCATGGAGATCACACTGCTGTAAGTATCATTCATCGCATACAGATATATTTCTGTGCTCTCCACATCTGTTTCTTTTTCGGAAGTGCCTGCTGCCGGAATATCATCTGTGAATATATCTTCCTGCTGCTCCTTGTTTTCTCCGTCACCAAAAATTTCTTCCGGTGCCGCAGCCTCCTCTGTTCCTTCTGCTTTTCTGATGACCGCCGAAGGTTCTTCCAGAATTAATCCTTCATCAGAATCCTGTTGTATTTCCTCATTCTCTGAGCTTTCAGCTTCATCCGTTTCCGTTCCGATATCTGATCCCGGAAACTCTTCTTCTGTAATCTGATCTGTGCTCACGGTATTATCTTCTCCCGCGATCTGATCTGTGTTTACGGTATTTTCTGATTCCTCAAAATTCCCGTCATCTGTAAAAGTATCAATGGCGTCTGTTATATCCGTCTGTGCGTCTGTAAAATCTTCGGCCACCACCGGTCCACATGGAACAATAGACATACATAATGACAGACCAAATGCTATCAATTTTTTCGGAAATTTCATTTCGTACCTTTCCTTCCTTTTTATGTAAACCATTTATATGTAAGTTCTGTTTTTATTATAACGCGGCCCTGTCTTTTCGCAAGCTGCAATAATGTCCCCAACTCTGCAAAAAACCGCTGTGATCTTCATTTTAGATCACAGCGGTTTATGTTTTATTATCGGAACATCAGACTTTCCACAATTTCAGCATTACTGTTCTTTCCATATCCGCATTCGATCAACCAGTTTTTCTGGCTGGATACTGCCAACACCACGTTCTACTGTGATGCTACATGCTCATATGCATTCTGTATTCTTACAGAATATCGATATGCTCTCCTGCAAGTGCCTTGTTCATGCTTCGTACTGCGCAGAATTTACCGCACATGGAGCAGGTATCATCATGCTCCGGTTTGCGCTCGTTCCAGATACGTTTTGCTGTTTCCGGATCCATGGCGCATTCCCACTGTGCCTCCCAGTCAAGCTTTCTTCTGGCATCTGCCATCTTGTCATCGATCTCACGGGCACCGCGGACACCTTTGGCAATGTCTGCTGCATGAGCTGCGATCTTAGATGCCATGATTCCCTGTTTTACGTCCTCAAGATTCGGAAGTGCAAGGTGCTCTGCCGGTGTTACATAGCAGAGGAATGCTGCTCCGGACATAGCAGCTACTGCTCCGCCGATCGCGGATGTGATGTGGTCATATCCCGGTGCAACGTCAGTTACGATAGGTCCTAATACATAGAACGGTGCACCCTGGCAAATGGACTGCTGTACTTTCATATTTGCCTCAACCTGATCAAGCGGCACATGTCCCGGTCCCTCAACCATAACCTGAACGTCCTTTTCCCATGCACGTTTGGTCAGCTCGCCAAGACGTACAAGCTCCTCGATCTGGCATACGTCTGTTGCGTCAGCCAGACATCCCGGACGGCAGGCATCACCAAGAGAGATGGTCACATCATACTCGCGGCAGATATCCAGGATCTCGTCGTAGTATTCATAGAACGGATTCTCCTCACCGGTCATACACATCCATGCAAATACAAGAGATCCTCCTCTGGAAACGATATTCATTTTTCTCTTGTGGTTACGGATCTGATCGATGGTCTTTCTTGTGATTCCACAGTGAAGAGTTACAAAGTCAACACCATCCTGTGCATGGAGTCTGACTACATCGATAAAATCTTTAGCTGTCAGCGTATCAAGATCTCTCTGATAGTGGATAACGGAATCATAAACCGGAACGGTTCCGATCATGGCCGGACACTCGGATGTCAGCTTGCGGCGGAACGGAATGGTATTTCCGTGGGAAGAAAGATCCATGATAGCATGTGCTCCCATGTTTACAGCTTCCATAACCTTCTGCATTTCCACGTCGTAATCCTTGCAGTCTCTGGATACACCAAGGTTTACATTGATCTTGGTGCGGAGCATGGAACCTACGCCCTCCGGATCGATACATTTGTGATTTTTATTTGCACAGATCGCCACCTTACCGGAGGCTACCAGCGGAAGCAGTTCCTCTGTTGTCATGCGTTCCTTCTTAGCTACGATCTCAAGCTCAGGTGTGATGATGCCTTTACGGGCTGCCTCCATCTGTGTACTGTAATTTCTCATGTAAAAAAAATCTCCTTCCATAAATTCTTTGTGTTTATACAACAAAAAACCGGCTGCTGCAACGCATACGCATCACGGCAACCGGCTCTTACTCTTACGTACTTAATGAAAATCTTCTGTACTTCTGATCTCTTCTGTACTCTCTGATCTTCTGTGTCTTTAAGAATCCTTCGTGCATATGTCCCTACGTTGGCATTATCCAAATCAGGTTATGGGTCAAGACATTTACAGTCTACTCTCAGCTCGCTTCAGCGGGCCCCCCGGTTTTCATATGTTGGGGACGTTTGTTCGTCCATGTGGTTATTATAGTATACCGGCTAAAATTTGTAAACCACAATTCTGCATTTTATGACTTTTTCTTTCGACATAATCTGTCATTTTATCTCTCAAACTCCCCGGGATCTTTCTTTACAGACATTCTTCCACAGCTTTTCTGTTCCCCGTCAGGAGGATATCCGCAATCCGCATTCACTGCTTATTGCTTTTCGCAATTACAGCAGTCGATTTCCCTGATCCGGTCAATCTCTGCAAGGTTTTCTGCACCTGCACGGCGGATCCCCGCAAAAATGGAACCCGCAATATTGTGCCATACACTGAAGATCGCGCCCGGAAGTGTTGCAAGCGGATTGGCTGCAAAATTAGCTGCTGCCAGTGAGACAGCAAGGCCACTGTTCTGCATGCCTACCTCTATAGCTATAGCTGTTGTTCTGGAATACTCCACATGGAAGATTTTTGCAGCCAGAAATCCCAGCATCATACCGCAGAAATTGTGGATCGCCACTACTCCAAGCACCAGAACTCCACAGCTTACGATCTTCTCTGCATTTACAGCCACAATTCCTCCGATGATCATAACAATAGCTACAACCGACACCAGCGGCATAACATCGGATACCTTATCCACATGCTCTCCCGCAAGGCTCCGAAGAAAAACTCCCAGGAGAACCGGGATCAGAATTACCTTTACCACAGAAAGCACCATGGCCCAGAAGGATACTTCCACCCAGGCTCCTGCCAGAACATATACAAGAAACGGTGTCATCAACGGTGCTGCCAGTGTGGAAACTATAGTCATTCCCACAGAAAGCGCCACATCACCTCCTGCGATATAGGTGATCACATTGCTGGCTGTTCCGCCCGGACAGCATCCCACCAGGATCACTCCCAGTGCCAGATCTGCCGGAAGGTTCATCACTTTACACAGAAGCCAGGCGATCACCGGCATAATGGTATACTGAGCCACTGCACCGATCACCACTTCTTTGGGTCTGGAAAAAATTGCCCGGAAGTCATCCAGTTTTATGGTCAGACCCATACCAAACATGATCACTCCCAGAAATACAGACGTATAGTTCGTCATCCAGGAAAATCCGTCACGCCAGAAAAAAGCCAGGCATGAAAAAGCAATGATAATGATCCCGATATATCTGGATGCAAGGCTGCTGATAATTCCGATTTTCTTTAAAATTTTCCCCATGCATTACACCTCGTAGCTGAAGTTGTCGATCAGTCTTGTTTTTCCGATGTAAACAGCCATTGCTACAAGAACGCTGCGATCAGCTTTTTCCACCGGCTGCATGGTAAGTGCATCTACCATGGATACATAATCAATCTTTGCCAGAGGCTCTGCTTCGATCACTGCTCGCATTTTTCCGAGAAGCTCTTCTGCCGGGATTCCTGCGTGAATGGCTTCCTGTCCGGCTTTTACTGCCTTTGACAGGCAAAGAGCTGCTTTTCTCTCTTCAGGGCTTAAGTATGTATTTCTGGAGGATTTTGCAAGTCCGTCCTCCTCACGGATGATCGGACAGCCTACGATCTCAATATCGAAGTTCAGATCACGCACCATCTTGCGGATGATGGCCAGCTGCTGTGCGTCTTTCTGTCCGAAATATGCTCTGTCCGGTGCCACAATGTGGAACAGCTTGGTCACAACGGTACACACACCTTTGAAATGGATCGGACGTGTTTTTCCGCAAAGTGTCTCTGACAGAGTATCTATACTTACAAATGCGTGGGGATCATGATACATCTCGGAAGGCTCCGGGCAGAAGATCAGGTCTGCTCCCAGGCTTTCGCAGAGTTTGCTGTCACGCTCAAAGTCTCTCGGGTAGGCTTCCAGGTCCTCGGTAGGACCGAACTGTGTAGGATTGACGAAATCGGATACCACTACGATATCATTCTGCTCTCTGCATTTTTTGATCAGACTTGCGTGTCCCTCATGGAGAAATCCCATGGTTGGCACAAGGCCTACTGTTTTTCCTTCTTTTTTCCACGCTTTGATCTGTTTTCTTGTTTCTTCTACTGTTTTTGTTACCTGCATTGTGCTCTCCTCTTTTCCGGTTCCGGAACCGGTTTTCTTAATAGATTCGAGATAGCCTCTTTTCTGAATTCACCTTCGTCTTATTATCTTCCTGATCTGCGTCAGGCCATATCCTTCAGCAGTCCGTGTTTCTCATAATTGGTCACTCTGCTGATCCTGTTCTCTTCATCTACAAATACAACTGCAGGCTTGTGAGTACGGGCTTCTTCCTGCTCGTACTGTGCGTAAGCCATGATGATGATCTTGTCACCGGTGCTTACACATCTTGCTGCTGCTCCGTTCAGGCAGATCATACCGCTTCCGCGTTCTCCGCAAATGGTGTATGTCTCGAAACGGCTGCCGTTGTTCACATCTACGATCTGGACCTTCTCATATTCCAGTATCCCGGCAGCTTCCAGCAGTTCCTCATCCACAGTGATACTTCCTACATAATCCAGTTCCGCCTGGACAACGGTTGCTCTGTGGATCTTTCCTTTTAACATCTCTATTGTCATCTTATATAAGTCCTTTCCTGCAGGGAATAACTTTCAAGTGGATAAAAGCATCCGCTTTTGTATTTAATAAAAAAACGTCTCGGGGTACACTTCGACCCTGAAACGCTTCTGATTGATTCCCTGTATATTGAGTCCTGTTTTTATACACGAAAAGCATGCTCTTCAACAGTTGCTCAAAATTCCCATAACTGTTGTAACGCCTTCGTTATCATCGATACAGGCTCGTATCTTTTATAATTTTCATATATCCGTCCGTTCCCGATCCCGGGTTCCGGCTGGCTATTTTTATATAAGATTCCAGTGATTTCAGCCAGAGTATAGTTTTGAGTCCAAATACTATCTCTGTGGGGTATTATGGCATTGTGGCACTGGTTTGTCAATAAAAACTGCTGCTATGATCTGCCACAAAGCCATTCTTCCACCGCACTGTGTACCGGAATGGAAGGTGCCGCACCTTTGGCCGAAACTGCCATCGCGGAAGCTGCCGATGCTTCTCTCAACGCTGTTTCCACTGATTTTTCCGCACAGAGTGCTGCCAGGAAATATCCGCAGAAAGTGTCTCCTGCCGCAGTTGTATCTACAGCATTTACTTTAAATATCGGATGGGAATAAAATTCTTCTTTATATCCGTAGAAAACCCCTTCTTTTCCAAGTGTCATAACAATGGCTGCCTTTGGATACTTCTTTTGAAGTGCTTTCAGAATATCCCGGAAATCCCCTTCTGTGGAAGTCCCTGCCAGAGCTGCTGCCTCCAGTTCATTTACCATAAAGATATCCACCAGTTCCAGAGGAAGTTCCTCCGGCTTCCCGGGAATCGGCGATGCATTAAAAACAACTCTGCAGCCTTTTTCATGACTGAGTCGGATAATTTCCCCAACCATATTGATCTCATTCTGCAAAAGCACAAAATCTCCGGCTTCTGCCTTTTCCAGCACATTTTTGATATATTCTTCTGTATACATACGGTTTGTTCCCGCACTGACAATAATACGGTTCTGTCCTTTACTGTTTACTTCAATAAAAGCACAGCCGCTTTCTGTATCCATGACCCGCAGACAGGAAACATCCGCACCAGCATCTGCAAGGATTTCTTTCAGAAAAAGTCCGTCACTGCCAACAGCTCCCGCATGCAGTACCTGCGCGCCCGCACGGGCAGCTGCTACTGACTGGTTCAGTCCTTTTCCGCCGGCATTGACACTGTATCCCGTTGCCATAATGGTTTCTCCTGGCTGAACAAACTCTTCCACACTGCAGACTTTATCAATATTTAAAGAACCAAAATTAATAATCTTCATAATATTTGCCATCCCCCTGTTTTTTCTTATATTCTATTTTCACACAAAAAAGTCCGCAATACAAGCCACAAAAAGCCCCTTCATACAGCAGTTTTCCTACCATATAAAAGAGCTTTTTCTTCAAAAATAATTTCGTTCTTATTTATGCAGATGCACATCCAGCTGATTATAAGGAATCTCAATTCCATAATAATCAAAATCTTCCTTGATCCTCTGGTTCAATCTCCATCTGGCTGCCCAGTAGCGGTCGGTATCTACCCAGACACGAAAGCCCATGATCACAGAGCTTTCTGCCAGCTCGTCTACGAATACCACCATCTCTTCGTCTTCTCTTGTATCCGGATCCTCGGTGAGGATATCTTCCAGGATATCCTTGGCCTTCTGGATATCTGCATTGTAAGAGATCCCCACTTTGATCTCCAGCCTTCGCTGATCCCTTGCTGTTACGTTGGTGATGGTCACATTGGAAAGAGTACCGTTCGGGATCACGATGTGCTTGTTATCAATGGATAACAGCGTTGTATAACAGATCTCGACCTTGGCTACCGTTCCCTCGCTTCCGTCCTGTCCGTTAACGATGATGTAATCCCCTACCTGGAAAGGCTTAAACAGAAGAAGCATCATACCTCCTGCCAGGTTGGAAAGTCCGCCCTGCAGTGCAAGACCCAAAGTAACACCGGCAGTTCCAAGAAGTGCTGCCAGGGATGATTCTTTCACACCAAAACTTGTGGATATGTTAAAGAGCAGAAGTATGTAAAGCACGATCTTGACCAGGGATGACATAAACTGCGCCACACCTGTATCCAGTCTGGATTTTGTCAGTGATTTTCTGACAAACTTTACGATCCATTTAATTACCGTGCTTCCTACCCAGAAAGCAACAATAGCCAGAACAACCTTGATTCCGAATTTCGTGATGTCCGGCAGATAATTTTCAAACATCTGCCTGTACTGGCTTACCTGATTTCCGACCTCCTGCACGGTCTGTACAGTACTATCCAAATATAATCCCTCCTGTCTGATCGATCATTCGATATACATATGCGGATCGATCTATGAGCTTCAAAGCTTATTTCTGATATAAGCATTTCCTATAATCCGCATCTGGTAATATAATAATACAGCAGTGGTTTTTCCCTGTAAACCTGATTTCTCCGGTTCTATAAAGTATAGGGTATAAACCACTGCTGTATTTCTGTTATAGCTTTATTGTATATCGGTCCGGTAATCCGCCGCAGAATGCTGCAGAATATACTTGCCTGCTTCTCTTTACTCAGTTTTTCTCTTTATTTACTGATTCCCTTCATGGAAAGGCTGATACGTTTTTTCTTCATATCAACACCAAGAACACGGACATCCACGATATCTCCCACACTGACTGCTTCCAGCGGATGTTTGATGAATTTCTCGCTCATCTCGGAAATATGGACCAGGCCATCCTGATGCACACCGATATCCACAAAAGCACCGAAGTCAATGACATTGCGGACAGTTCCCTTGAGGACCATGCCTTCTTTCAGGTCCTTCATATCCAGGACATCGGTACGGAGGATCGGTTTCGGCATCTCGTCACGTGGATCTCTGGCAGGTTTTTCCAGTTCCTTTACGATATCACGTAAGGTTGGCTCTCCGATCTCCAGCTCCTTTGCCAGTTTTCCGTAATCGCGGATCTGCCCGGAAATACCGGTAAGCTTACGCTCTGCCACATCTTCCGGTGTGTAGCCCAGCTTTTCCAGGAGTTTTTTTGCTGCGTCATAGCTTTCCGGATGGACACTGGTTGCGTCCAGAGGATTTTTGCCTCCTGTGATCCGTGTGAAACCTGCACACTGCTCAAAAGCTTTCGGACCAAGCTTGGCAACCTTAAGAAGCTCTCTTCTTGTCTGGAAACGGCCGTTTTCCTCACGGTAGGCTACGATATTCTTTGCGATGGCCTTGCTGATTCCGGAAATATACTCCAGAAGGGATGCAGATGCAGTATTCAGATCCACTCCGACCTTGTTTACACAATCTTCCACAACGCCGTTAAGGGCTTCTCCCAGCTTTTTCTGGTTCATATCATGCTGATACTGACCGACACCGATGGATTTCGGATCGATCTTTACAAGCTCTGCAAGCGGATCCTGTACACGTCTTGCGATGGATGCGGCGCTTCTCTGTCCAACATCGAAATTCGGGAATTCTTCCGTAGCAAGCTTGCTTGCGGAATATACAGAAGCACCTGCCTCGTTGGTGATAACATACTGGACCTTTTCAGGGATTTCCTTAAGAAGCTCCACGATGATCTGCTCGGATTCTCTGGATGCCGTTCCGTTTCCTACAGAGATCAGTGTCACATGATATTTGCTGATAAGCTTTTTCAGGGTTTCCTTTGCGGCACGGATCTTGGTCTCATTGGTTGGTGCTGTGGGATAAATAACTGTGGTATCCAGAACCTTTCCGGTAGGATCTACCACTGCCAGCTTGCATCCGGTACGGAAGGCAGGGTCCCAGCCAAGAACTACCTGTCCTGCAATTGGAGGCTGCATGAGAAGCTGCTCCAGATTTTTGCCAAAGACATGGATGGCACCGTCCTCTGCTGCCTCTGTAAGGGCGCTTCGGATCTCACGCTCAATAGCCGGTCCGATGAGACGTTTATAGCTGTCCTCAATGGCTTCTTTCAGAACAGGTGTAGTGTATGGATTATCGCGGACGATCACCTGTTTTTCAAGATAACGGATGATCTCTTCCTCAGGTGCAAGGATCTTCACAGTAAGGAATTTCTCTTTCTCACCACGGTTCAGAGCAAGGACACGATGACCTGCAAGCTTTTTCACCGGCTCCTCAAAGACATAATACATCTCGTATACAGACTGCTCCTTCTCATCTCTTGCGGTAGAACATATAGTTCCCTTATCCATTGTTCTCTTACGGATACTGATACGATAATCTGCTTCATCAGAAATGTGTTCTGCAATGATATCTCTGGCACCGCTGATGGCCTCTTCCACAGTTTTGACTTCTTTTTCCTCAGAAAGAAATGCTTTTGCCTCTTCTTCAAGAGGTTTCTTCGTCATCTGGAGAAGGATGATGTCGGCCAGAGGTCCCAGACCTTTTTCCCTGGCGATGATGGCACGTGTACGGCGCTTCGGGCGGTACGGACGGTAAAGATCCTCTACCACAACGAGTGTCTGCGCTGCCTCGATCTGTTTCTTCAGCTCCGGAGTCAGCTTGCCCTGCTCCTCGATGCTGCCCAGAACCTGAGCCTTTTTATCCTCAAGATTTCTTAAATAAGTAAGTCTCTCATTAAGATTACGAAGCTGTTCATCGTTCAGTGTACCGGTTGCTTCCTTACGGTATCTGGAAATAAAAGGAATGGTGCAGCCTTCATCGATCAGCTTAACCGCTGCCTCGACCTGCCATTTCTCAACGTTCAATTCTCTGGTAATTACCTGAATAATATCCATTTTTATCTTTCTCCCGTTGTTTCAAATTTGCCTGAGGCTGCTTTTTCCTCTTTACACAGCTTCTGACATTTATCAAAGATCAATCTGTGCGATCACGTCCTTCAGAGCATTGGCGCTTGCATGAAGCTTCTCTGTCTCCTCCTCGGTCAGCGGAACACGAACGATACGTTTTACACCTTCCGGTCCGATAGAAGCCATGGTACTAAGACATACGTCTTCAACACCGTACTCTCCGTGAAGCATGGTTGATACACTGACTATTGTATCAGATGCTGCAAGAAGAAGCGAGCAAAGTCTGCAAACAGATACGGCTACCGCATAAAATGTAGCACCCTTCTTGGCGATCACTGTTGATCCTGAAGTATGAACATACTCCAGAACCTCTTCTCTGTCAAGTGGCTGCAGATCTTTCTGATCCTCATGAACGATCTTGTCAAATTCATCAAGGGTCGCACCTGCAACAAAGGCTCTGGACCACGGTACAAAGGAAGTATCTCCATGCTCTCCGAATACATAGGCGTGGATGTTTTTCTCAGATACGCCGTAATACTGAGAAAGTCTGCAGCGGAGACGGGCCGTATCCAGGGCGGTTCCGGAACCAAGGATCTGATTTTCCGGCAGTCCGGAAAGCTTTGCAAATGCATAAGTCATAACATCACATGGATTACTTACGATAATATAAAGCGCTTTGGGAGCCACCTTTACGATCTCCGGAGTAATACTCTTCATAATGTTGACGTTGGTCTGTGTCAGCTCGATGCGAGTCTGTCCCGGTTTTCTGGCAATACCGGAAGTGATGATCACAATGTCAGAATCTGCAGCATCCGGGTAATCTCCTGCCACGATGGAGATCGGCTCACGGAAACTGGTTCCCTGCTCAATATCCATAACCTCACCTTCAGCCTTATCTTTGTTAATATCGATCAGAACGATCTCTGATGCAATACTCCTCTGTGATAAGGTATAAGCGATAGTTGCTCCTACACTTCCTGCTCCGATGATCGTAATTTTACTGCTCATATTTGTTCTCCTTTCAGCATTGTTTGTCATTTTAATAACAACTTTAATTACACACATTCAAACATAACATAAAATATTGCCCTGTGCAATAAAAATTTTATTGTATTTCTCAGGTTAATCCACGCTAATTTGCATTTCAAATTATTTAAACCGCTTATATTTTCTGATATTTTTCATATTATTCTGTATACATTCCTGTTATTTTTTTATCGATTTATAGAAGCAATTTCAGAAACCTAGCAAAAAACCTCTGAACTTCAAAAAAAATCAAGAAGTCCAGAGGTTTCTTTCACCTCTTATTATTGGCTTAGATTCAGATGTTTATAGCTGCTCCAACGTTCACCCGGTTAATTCTTTGCCTGGGCAAGGGCTTTTTGTGCAGCGTCCAGGATCCCTTCGGAGGAATATGTGGCTCCGCTGACAGTATCGATCCCATCCGCCGACTGGTTTGCCATGATCTGAGAATAGATCGTGCTCCATGCAGGATCAAAAAATTCCGGTGTATCCTGATTTGTCTGCTCAATGGATACGATCTGGCCTCCTGAGATCGTAATTGTCAGATATGTTTTTCCTCCATATCCAAAAGCCGAGCCTGTATACGTTCCATCTCTGTACATTCCCACCGGTTCCGGTGCTTCCGTTGGCTCCGGTGTTGCATCCGGCTCATCTGTCCCTGGTGTTGGAGTTACATTGGGTTTTTCAGGAACCGGCGTCACATCCGGGTCGTCCGGCTCCGGCGTCGGGGTTGCTGCCGGCGTCTCTATTGGCTTCGGTGTGGCTGTTGGTTTCGGCGTTGCCGTAGGTTTCGGTGTGGCTGTTGGCTTTGGTGTCGGTTTCTTTGTCGGAGTTGGTGTCGGTTTCTTTCCATACTCCGGATTGATCGCTTCTTTAAGAGCTTTTTTTACAGCGTTGAGAATTCCGTTGGAGGAATAGGTTGCTCCGCTGACTGCATCAATATCATCTACAGAATCCGTACCAATGATCTGTTCCTCCAGCACGCTCCATGCTTTTTCAAAAAACTGCTTTGTGTCCGTATTTTCCTGTTTCAGAGCTTTGATCACTCCATCCTTGATGGTCACAATTACTTTCACGTCTCCATTGAAGCCCTTTGCCGAAGCTGTATATTTACCATCCAGATATTTTTTGGGACTGTCCGGATCTTCCGGTTTCTTTGTAGGAGATGGTTTTTTGGATGGTTTTTTTGTAGGTGACGGAGCTGATGTCGGAGTTGGTAAAGCAGTTGCCGCAGGTGTAGGGGTGACCTGCTGGCTGTTTCCATCTGCCGCTGCCTGGGAGAGGGCATTCTGAACTGCCTGGATGATTCCGTTGGAGGAATAGGTTGCTCCACTTACTGCATCTACATTCGGTGTATTTCCGGCGATCATCCTGCTGATCACACCCTGAGCTGACGCAAAATACGACGCGGTTTCTCCAGATGCCTCCAGAATATCTATGGCTGCAATCTTTCCGCCGCTGATTGTTACTCTCACGCGGATCGTCCCGCCAAATCCGGTTCCGCTTCCTTCATACGTACCGTCCTTATATCCATCTGCCGGAACGCTTGCTACCGGTGTCTGCGTGGTTCCCTGTCCTGCGGCGCCGGCATTGCTTTTTGCAGATTCGGAAACCGTTCTTGTACCTGAGCTTTTTTTCGCTGCTGTTTTTTTTGAACTTTTTTTCGATGAGCTTTTCTTTTTTGTTGTACTGTTTTTCTCAGCTGTGGCAGTTGTGCTGTCAGAAACAGTATTTTCTTTTTCATACCCGAGATATTTTTCCAGCTCTGAAGCAGACATTACGGTCGTCTCTGCTTGCCCGACTGCTTCTGTCTCTCCATCAGAGCCCTTCGCCTTTATGCCTGAAAACACAAGCGCCGCAATCACAGCAGCTGCAGGGACCAGCTTGGTCCAGGGTATCTTCGGAGTATTTTTTTCCTCCTGCTTTTTATCTTTCAGATCTTTTTCCATGCTTCCTTACTCTCTCCTCTTTTCTTGCGGCCTCTGTCAGACATTGCTCTTCAGAAATCAGCAGACCTCTGCCGCAGACATTGCTCTATGTCTGCGGCAGAGGCTTCTGGATATCTGTGATCACATTCGGTTCAACAGTGAAATTATTTAACTGTTACCACAAATTTCTTTGTAATTCCGTTGCATTTCACTGTGATCGTTGCTTTACCTTTTTTGATTCCCTTTACAACACCCTTGCTGTTTACAGCTGCAACTTTTTTATTGCTGCTTGTATATGTAACCTTGCCTGCAGGTGCTGCTTTGGATCTGATGGTTGTTGTTTTTCCTTTTGCAATTGTTGCAGAGGATTTT
>OHVB01000460.1_pt1 | contig 14933 bp, 12 predicted proteins | sample 1579331 | NCBI WGS metagenome assembly OHVB01 (sample SAMEA3882503, study PRJEB24775) | human gut metagenome | biome: human-associated habitat; feature: intestine environment; material: feces | place: Netherlands | collected 2009/2010
GAAGCGGAGAGGGCGGGGAGGCTGACCTATATCGGCGAGGAGACCCTTGAGGCATTCCTCTGCGAGGTCAAAAAGCTGAGCCTTTACAGCGAAAAAAGCGATCTCAGGATAGTTTATACCCCGCTGCACGGCACGGGCAATATCCCTGTCAGGCGCATTTTGGCGGATAAGAACGTCTCCGTCGTGGCGGCTCAGGAACTGCCGGACGGCGAATTCTCCACCGTTCGCTCGCCGAATCCGGAGGAGCATGACGCTCTGCTGCTCGCCATAGAGCAGGCCAAGGCCGAGGGGGCGGATATTGTCATCGGCACCGACCCGGACTGCGACCGTGTGGGCGTGGGCGTTAAGACGGGCGAGGGCTTCACCCTGCTCACGGGCAACCAGACGGGCGCTCTGCTGACTGATTTTATATTGAAATTCAAAAAAGATATCCCCGCAAACGCCGCCATAGTCAAGACCATAGTGACGAGCGGCATAGGCGCGGCGATCGCCGCCGAGCGCGGGGTGCAGACCGTGCAGACCCTCACGGGCTTCAAATATATCGGCAAAAAGATATGCGACTGGGAGCTGAGCGGCGAGCACACCTTCATTTTCGGCTACGAGGAGAGCTACGGCTACCTTGCGGGCACTCACGCCCGAGATAAGGACGCCGTTTCATCCTCCATGCTGATAGCCGAGATGGCGGCTTATTATAAATCGCAGGGAATGACCCTCATTGACGCTCTGAACGGCATTTACGCAAAGTACGGCTACTATTATGACTGCCTTGAAACGCTTGTACTCAAGGGCAAGGCGGGCGCGGAGAAGATATGCGCCGCGATGAGCGCCCTCAGAGCCGAGGGCGGCGGGCTTTTTGACGATATTGAGCACGTTTCCGATTATCTGACCGGCATTGACGATCTGCCGAGGGAGAATGTGCTGCGCTTTGAATTTAACGACGGCTCATGGGCGGCGGTGAGACCGTCGGGCACCGAGCCGAAGCTGAAGCTCTATTTTTCCGTCAGAGGAGAGGACAGGCGAAGCGCCGAGCAGCGGCAAAAAGCCATACGAAATGCGCTGTTTGTCATAATTGATAAAATCAAGGTTTGACATTCGGAAAATGCTGTAGTAAAATTGATTCAGATATGAAAAAGGAGGATATGGCAATGAAAAAAATCCTTGCAGTTATTTTGGCGCTTGTTTTTGCCCTCTCCGGCATGAGTGTCATGGCTTTTGCCGCCGATAAGGATAAGGCGCAGGCTCCCCTTTGCACGCTCAATAAGGACGGCAACGCCGTCAATTGGTTCGGCGGCGAGGACGGCGAATATTATTTCTTTATCTCCGACAGCGACTTTGCGGGCAAATACACCGTCACGGTCAAAGCGAGCGGCGATGTTTATCTCGACGGCGCAAAGCTCGAGGGCAACACCTTTGTGCTCGGCAGTGCCGAGGGCACTATCACAAGCGGCGGCGTCGATTACAAATATCATGTCGTCTGCACCGCAAAGCTCCCCGCCGTCTATATCACGACCGAGTCCGGCTCGATGGATGCGGTTCATGCCGACAAGAGCTATAAGGAAGCCGGCACTATCAGGATTTACAACGAAGAGGGCAAGACCGAGTATGACGGTGCGCTTGACTATATCAAGGGCAGGGGCAACTCCAGCTGGGAGATGGCAAAGAAGCCCTATAATATCAAGATAGCCAAAAAGACCAATCTTTTCGGCATGGGCAAGAGCAAGAAATGGAGCCTTATCGCAAATTACAGCGATAATTCTCACCTCAGGAACGCTGCGGTTTATTACGCCGCTCAGCAGATAGGCCTTGACTACACGCCGAAGTTCGTTTTCTGCGACGTCTACACCAACGGCGACTATCAGGGCGTTTACCTGCTCATCACCCGCATCGAGGCGGACAGCAAGCGTGTTGACGTTGCAAACCTTGACGATGTCAACGAAGAGATAGCGATAGCCGCGAGCGGCAACGAGGATCTCGATATGGATTCTCTCCCGCAGGGCGGCGCTTACGGCAGATTTGCGGGCCTTATCGAGGGCACGAAGAAGTGGGTTGAGATCCCCGAAGCCCCCGAGGGCTACACGGTCGATAATACGGGCGGCTACATTCTTGAAATGGAGCTTGCCAACAGATATTACGGCGAAAAGAGCGGCTTTGTCACCACCCGCAGTCAGCCCATTACTATGAAATCCCCCGAATACGCTTCTCAGGCTCAGATGGAGTATATCAGCGATCTTTACCAGCGCTTTGAGGACGCGGTTTTTGCCGGGAACGGCAGGAACGCGCTCGGCGAGCACTATACGGATATTGCCGACCTTGAGTCGCTTGCAAAGTATTACATGATCAGCGAGTGGTGCTCAAATATGGATTCCGGCCTTACCAGCACTTATTTCTATAAGCCCGAGGGTGCGGATTCCAAGCTCTTTGCAGGCCCCGTATGGGACTATGACATTGCGTTCGGCAATAACAAGGGCACCCGCTACGGCTGCGATTACAATAATCCGGAGGAATTCACCGTCTGCTTCGGCAGACAGTACAGAAACACCGTTTTCGGCAAGCTTGACGTTGATTATAAGCCCACTGTTTACAACCGCCTTTGCAGAAGACCCGAATTTGTCGAGGCGTGCAGGAGGCTCTGGGATGCGGGCATCGGCGACAAGCTCGCCGAGACTGCCGCGGAGTATATTTTCAATACATCACGCACCATAAAGGCTTCCGCGGTGGCGGACGGTATCCGCTGGAATATCTACGGCACCTGCGATGCGGCAAAGGTTGCGGAGAATTATGAAGTCGCGGCAGCGTATCTCGAGGATTTCGCTACCGCAAGGACAAGGTTCCTTGACGAAAATCTCGGCAGAGTCCATGTACAGGGCAAGGTTAAGGATCAGCTTCCCGCCGGCCTTCGCAATTTCCTTGTCCGTGTGAATAACCTCTTTGAGGCTTTTATCGTCAATTTCAAGCTCATCAATAAATAATAAAGATCCGCCCCCGCGTCAGCTCGGGGGCGGATATCGTTTTAAAAGCACAGCCCGCCGAGCTCTCCACGGCGGGCTGTGCTTATTTAAGTATTCGTTTGACAGAGCCTTCGTCAAGAAGGTTTACCGTCACGTATTTGCCTTTATAAAACACCGCATGATTGTTGAATACGCAGGGCAGCTCCTTCGCCTTTTGCAGCGAATCGACCTTTATCAGGCGATAGGGGATGCCGTTGCCCTCGCAGTATTTCTCGACGGCGGTAATGCTGTGATAGGTGTAGGGGCATTGCGGCGAATAATAGACCGTCAGCTCCTGTTCGTCTATCATCTGCGCCTTTGCTCTCTCGGTGAAGTGCGGCACGGAGCCGTCAAACGAGAGGGCGAGCAGCTCGTATTCGCCTGCCGTGTCGACCGCCACGAAGCCGAAGCGCTTTGCAAATGCCTGATCCGAGAGCCACGCCTTTTGCTTGAGTGAGCCGAGCATACAAACTCCCGAGCGCCCTCGGGCCCTGGCGTCGGCAATGCAGGATTCCATCAGCTTCTTGCCGTAGCCGTGCTCGCGGTAGTCGCCGAGCACCCAAAGACAGTATATATAGATGTAATTGTCGCCCTCTATCGGCACCCACGCTTTCTCAAGCGGGGCGCATTCGATAAATACGGTCGCTTTCTCGTCAAGCTTGCGGAAAACGTGCCCCTCCGTGAGCCTCTCGGCGAGCCATGCGCGCTTCGCCTCAACTCCGGGGTGGGTCTTTTTGCTGCGGATAATGCAGCAAAGATGCTCGTTTTCAATATTCTCGGGGGTCAGGTCAATGAACTTGTCCATTAATTCTCCTCAAGTCTCCGCAAACGGAGTGTTGATATTAGTCAGACGGAAATTCACGGGATCGCGGTCGCAGTTGAAGCGGTAAACGCTCATCACCATGCCTATGGCAAAATATATGCAGAGGTTTGACGAGCCGCCCGCGCTGACAAAGGGGAGCGTGATGCCTATACAGGGCAGCAGCATCAGGCACATGCCGATGTTGATTATCACCTGCGAGCCTATCATGAACGCCGTGCCGTAGCAGAGCAGGCTGCCGGAGATATTCCTTGAGCGCCTGCCGACGGAAACTATCCTTATAATAATAAATGCGAATACCGCAAGCAGCCCTATCGCGCCGAGAAAGCCGAGCTCCTCGCCCACAACGGAGAACACCATGTCGCTCTCGTTGACGGGCACACCCGCAGCGGACTGGGTGTAAGTCCCCTTGAAAAGTCCGTCGCCGAGCAGCTTGCCCGAGCCTATGGCGTTTACGCAGCGCTGCTGCTGATAGATGACCTTGTTATAGACCGATTCGCTCAGCGCCGAGGGGTAGTATATCGCAAGAATTCTCTGGCGGTGCAGGTTTGAGAGGAATTTGACCCAGATCACGGGCGCGGCTGCCACGGCGGCGCATATCGCTATGGCGAAGTAGCGCAGCTTGACGCCCGCCACAAACATCATGCCGACAAACATCAGGCCGAAGATTATCGCCGAGCCGGGGTCGCCGGTGATGACGATTATGCCCATGGGCACAAAGGCGTGCAGCGTGAGCAGCAATACGTTCTTCACTCGGTTGATATCGTCCTTCACGGCGTCTATGTGAGCCGTAAAGGTGATGATGAAGCCGATCTTCGCAAGCTCGGAGGGCTGGAATTTGAGCGTGAAGGTCTCCGTCTTGATTATCGGCAACCAACAGATGGCGTCCGGCCTGTCGGAGGGGGCGTCGCCCCAGATAAACAGCGCAAGCAGCAGCAGCAGGCACACGCCGCCCGCTATCGGCCACAGGCTGATTATAGCGTTGTATTCAACGAGCGAGATGAAGGCGCACAGGATAATGCCGAGCGCCGAGGCGCAGATCATTATCAGGCAGTCGCGGCTGAGCGTCAGCCCGCTTTTGGCTGCGGCGTTCATCGTTGCGCTGTATACCATGAGCGCTCCGAAAGCGGAGGTCAGTATACATGCGATATACAGCAGGAGGTCCGTCTCTCTGAGCGTATGCTTCAAGGTTGTGCTTTTACTCACGCTGTCACCGCCTTTCGTTAATTTTGCTTTCGGATTTGTGCCGCTCAAGCAGGAATATGCCCGTCACGAGCAGCGCAGGGAAGATTATTGCGGCAAGGAAGCCGGCCTTCAGATTGTCGTTAAATGCTCCCGAGACCGCACCGACAAGGGCGGGGCCGGAGGCGCAGCCGAGGTCGCCCGCCAGCGCAAGCAGAGCAAACATTGCCGTTGCGCCGTTTCTTGCGTATTTCGCCGCAAGGCTGAATACTCCCGGCCAGAGTATGCCGACCGAGAAGCCGCAGATGCCGCAGCCCGCGAGGGCAAGCATTGGATGAGGCGCAAACGAGGCTGTCAGGTAGCCCGCAACGCACATAACGCAGCTTGCGCGGATAAAAGCGGTCAGCTTGATCTTTTCGCTGAATGCGGCGTAAAGCACCCTCGACAGGCCCATCAATGTGGCGAACATACACGGGCCGAGCAGGTCGCCGACGGTCTTGGAGACCTTTAAGCCTGCCTCCGCAAAGGCGGAGGACCATTGGCTCATTGCCTGCTCCGATGCGCCGGAGCAGACCATCAGCACGGCGAGTATCCAAAAGAGCTTCGATTTAAAAAGCTCCTTCATCGGCGCGGCTCCTCCCTCTGCGGCGAGACTGTTTATCGGCACGAGGCAGAAGTAAACTGCGTTCGCAAACGGGACTATCGCCCAAAGATAAGCGAGGACGCGCCAATTCTCTATGCCCGCCGTTACAAAGAACAGGGTCGTGAGCAGTATCACGGCGACATGACCCCAGCAATAAAACGAATGGAGCAGGCTCATCGCGGCGGATTTTTTATCCGTCGGGCACGCCTCGACTATCGGGCTTATTAGCACTTCGATAAGGCCGCCGCCCACGGCGTAGAATCCGATTGATATCAGCAGGCCGATATACGGGTCGGGCAGCGCAAAGGGGAGCGTGCCGAGCATTATAAGCCCCGCGCCCGCAAAGAAGTGAGCCGCCACTATGCTGACCCTGTAGCCGATGCGGTCGATGAATTTTGCCGAGACAAGGTCGATGATGAGCTGAAAACAGAAATTGACCGTTACCAGCCCGGCTATCTTCTCGAGAGATACGCCGAAGCTGCGCTGAAAGGTCACAAAGAGCAGCGGGGCGAAGTTATTGACTATCGCCTGAGTGATATAGCCGAAATAGCTTGCCGTAAGGGTGTGTTTATAGTTGTTTCTTATACTCATAACAGGTTAAATGAAGCCCCGGAGATCGGGGCTTCTTTTTGTTTGGATTTATCTGACTTTGGTCACAAGGGTGAGATAAGCGGACGCGATGGTTTCGCCTGCGCGCGGGCCGGTGGAGACTATCTCCTCATTCTCGGTGAGGTATGAATGCCAGCTGTTGCCGTTGAGAATGTAGCCGATTTGGTCGTTGGTGATGCCGAATACAAGGAGCTTCCTGCTCGGCGAAGCGTCAACGAAGGGGGAGAAGTTCCAATCCTGACCGAGCCATGACTCCGCTGCGGTGTCCGTGCCGCCGAATGCGATCTCGGGGGCAAGCTCGCCGGGCATGATAGCGACTGCGAGGCTGCTGCCGAATTCGGCGTAGCCTATCTCGGTGACGACCTCATATTTAAAGCCGTTTCTGACGACCTTGTTGAGCAGCAGGCCGCATTTGGCTGCAAGCACGAGAATGTTGTTGCTGATGGGGACGAATACCTCGGCGTATTTGACGTTGAGGATGGGCGAAACGGCAGTCTCGTCGGTTATCGAGCAGACAAGCTCGCCGAGCCTCTTGCCGTAGGCCATGAGAGTTGCATATCTGTTGCCGTATTTCTCAACGTCGGCGGGTTCGGGAGTGATGCCGTCGCTCTTATTGCTGATGGCGAGCTCGGCGCCCTGAATATAGAAGTAGTTTGCGCCTGCGGTCTCATTGATATATTTCTCCATGTAGTAGGGATAGTCGCCGGTGAGCACGGTGCCCGCAGCGCCGTTGCCCACGCAGTGGATCGCGCCGTTGATTATCCAGGTCTCTTTCTTTGAGCTGTCGTCGGGGACGAAGCGAAGCCTGTGAAGCTCCTCGTCAAAGACCTGAGGATCGCGCTTGTCTCTGATATACCGTCGGTCATGTTCTCGACTGCCTCTATCATCGAGTTGACGGTCTTCTCATAGAGATTAGCCATGTAATCCTTATTCTGACCGCTGGGCAGCTCAATGCCGAGAATATTTTTGATGCAGGAGGTGAAGAGAGCGTTGACGATGTCGCCGTTCATGCCGAAGGTGTCAACGCAGCTGTGCTGATGAAGAGCGGAGATGTTGATAGCGGTGATGTCGAGACCCTTTTCCTCGGCATACTTTGCAAAGATGCCTCTGATGGCTCTGACGTCGGTGCTTGCCATGCCGTAAGCGTCAAGGGAGGAGAAGATGGTGATGCCCCTGCCGTCGGAGATGGCAACGGTCCTGACCTTCTGATCGTCTCTGACCTCGGTCGCGAGCTTCTTGGTGACCGAGAGGCTGCCGCCTACATAATAGTCGCCCTCAAGCTCCTTGCCGGTGAGCAGGGAAGCGTTTGCGTAGCCGACGCTCCAGTGTGCGCCGTCTGCGGGGGCGTCAAGGAATTCATCCGTGCCGCTGTAGAAGTTCTCGGATACATAGTCCTTCTTTGCGTCCCATTTGGGGCTCTTGATGAGAGCGGCGATGCCGCCGACGAGCGTGTCGATTATCTTATCGACCGTGCGGTAGAAGCCTCTCTCTGCGGGGTTTGTGACTACGGTGTTGGCGCTGGCGGGTATTACGAATGCCGAGAGGAGCACCGAAACCGCCAACACGATGGCTATTACTTTTTTCTTCATTAGGATATGACCTCCGTTAGTTTATATCTTTCAGCTCCATGTCACCGAAGCTGATAAGTTTCTTTCTTCTCATGAATTCCGATATGCCGAGGGTGATGAGCGCGGGGGCGATGAAATGCATTACCGCTATCTCGATGATGACGAGCTTCGGGTCCGCGCCGTCCTCCACCATTGAGCTGTAGGTCATGAACTGACCGACAAGACCCGAGGTGCCCATGCCGGAGCCCGAGGCGTAGCAGGTCATCTTGAGCGCCGCGGTCGATATCGGGCCGAGGATGGCGCTTGTGATGATGGGCGGTATCCATATCTGCGGGTGTTTGACGATATTCGGCATTTGGAGCATCGAGGTGCCAACGCCCTGAGCGAGCAGGCCGCCGAGCCTGTTTTCGCGGTAGCTTGCCACGGCGAAGCCTATCATCTGAGCGCTGCATCCGACCACCGCAGCCCCGCCCGCAATGCCGGAGAGACCGAGGATGATGCCGAGAGCCGCCGAGCTTATCGGCAGAGTGAGGCAGATGCCCATCACGACCGACACGACCATGCCCATGAGTATCGGCTGGCGCTCAACGCCCCAGCTGATTATCTGACCCATAAAGGTCGAGAATTTGCTCACCGGCGGGCCGAGCAGCAGCCCCGCTGCGCTGCCGACTATTATAGAAGCGGCGGGGGTGATGATTATGTCGAGCTTTGTCCTGCCGCTGACGAGCTTGCCGACCTGGATGGCGAAGAAGGCGGCGATGAATGCGCCCATCGGGTCGCCGGGGCCTGCATAAAGAAGGCCGGAGTCGGTTATAAGAGCGCCGGCGATTATCTTTGAGGAGAATGCGCCGACCATGCCCGCCACCGCCGCGGAAACGCCCGCGAGGGGGGAGGTGTTATACTTAAAAGCCATTCCCACGCCGATGCCTGCGCCCGTGAGCGACTTGGCGACCGCCGCGCACGCCGCCATATATGCGCCTATCGGGTGGTTTATGAAGCCTGCGATCTGATCGAGTATCGTGCCGATGATGAGGGTCGCAAACAGACCCATCGCCATGCCCGACAGACCGTCTATGAATATGTAATCGAGAGCTTTTTTAATTGACTTCATCCCAGCTTGCCCGCCTTAAGCATTTCGTTGAAGGCGTCGGCATAGAGCCTGCCGATAAAGTCCGAGCCGTTCTCGTTCGGGTGAACTCCGTCTGCCGACCAGTGAGTCGGCTCACAGCCCACGCACGCCTTCGCCATCAGACCGTCGAGCGGGATGTAGCAGTCGGCGAATTCCCTCGCAAGGCGGCGGGTGACGTCGATCTTACCGTTGAGATCCTCGCGGAAGAATTCTTTATCGGGAACGGGGAGAAGGAATTGCTCGATGATGAGTATCTTTGCGTTTGTCTTTTCTTTTATCTCGGTGAGCACCTTGCGGTAATTCGCCTCGAAGGTCTCGTTATCGAGCCATTCGCGGGTCTCGGCTCTGTGCCAGGTGTCGTTGATGCCGATATGAATGGAAACGAGATCGGGCTGAATGTCGATGAAATCGGCTTGCAGACGGGCGACGAGATTTATCGTCTGATCGCCGCTTATGCCGAGGTCGATAAATTCAAAATCCGTGTCGGGATGCTCGCTGCGGATATACTTCGCAGCGTAGAGGGGGTAGCCCGTGCCCAGCTCGTGCGGGTCGGAGCGGTCGCGCCCTGCGTCGGTGATTGAGTCGCCTTGGAAAAGAATTTTCATAGCTGTACCTCTCTCGATGATTTTATTGTATCAATAACCTCTTTGCAGAGTTTATTTCGTGAAGCATTTGAGCGAATATTCGCCGTTTTTGAGCATACGGGCAACGTCAAAGGAATCGTGCGGCATTTCACTAAAATATACTCCGCCCGGCTCCATGCCCGTCTCCCTGTGGAAATCCGAGCCGGAGCTCATCGGCAGCGAATATTTCTCCGCCCACCTGTAGGCGATGTCGTTGCTCGAATTGTGGCCGCCGTGGCCGTTGTAGACCTCCATGCCGTCAAGCAAAGTTTGGTCGATAACGGTCATATCGGGTCTGAAAGGATGTGCTTGATAGATGACAAGTCCGTGCTCGTCCGCAAAGGGTCTGAATTCCTCGAGGCTTCTGAAATGAGCCATGTCGCAGGTGAATATCAGCCCCTCGTCAAAGCCGTAGACGAGATAGTCGTTGTTGTAATCAAGGAAGCGTATCTCCATGCCGAGGATGACGGTGAAGCCGTCGCCCGCCTCAGCCTTGGCGGTGCGGTAGCCTTTGAGCCAATTCTCCGCCTGCTCGTCATAGGTCGAGCCGAGCTTTGAGAAATTGTAGGCGTTGACGTGATCCGTCACGATAATGCCGTCGTAGCCGATCGAGCGGTAGCGCGCGACCACGCCCTCCGCGGCCACTTCGCCGCAGGCGCTCGACTCCGCCGTGTGGACGTGAGTGTCAAAAAGATAACCTTTCAACGGAAAGACCTCCGAAATGTTTTCTAATGTATTATATACTTATCCGATAAAATATTCAATAGAAAACTTTGAATTTCTTCCCCGTTGCGACAAATTACCGCCGCCGTTCGGGGTATAATTTCGGTGCGGGGAGGCGATGAAGATGAAAACGGTGGTCTATGCCGACGTGCTCGTCGTTATCAATATCATCGTCAATTATTTCCTGCTGCGGGCGAGCGCCGCCGTCATTTCCTTTGATTTCAAGGCTTGGAGGTTCCTCGTTTCCTCCGCCCTCGGTGGGGCTTTTTCGCTTATAATATTCGTTGACGGGCTTCCCGCCGCTGCGCTTGCCGCGGTCAAATTCCTGTTCCTGCTGCTGATGGTGCTTGCCGCCTTCGGCTACGGCAGCTTCAAGAGGTTTTTTAAGTGCTGCGCCGCTTTCCTCGCCTCAAATCTCGCCTTTGCGGGGCTGATGCTTGCGGGCAGGACGTTCCTCTTCCCCGACAGCATAGTGTATAAAAACTCCGTCGTCTATTTCGACATAAATATCCTGACCCTGACGGTCGCCGCCGTGGTCTGTTACGCGGTGATCGGCATTATTTCACGGGCGGTGAGGAATCGCACGCCGCCGCAGAGCGTCTGCTCCATACGCCTGACCAAGGACGGCAGAAGCGTTGAGGGCAGGGCGCTTTTTGACACCGGCAACAGCCTGTGCGACAGCTTCAGCGGCAGACCCGTCGTGATAGCCGAGCGCAGGTTCATAGAGGCTCTGTTACCGCCCGAAATGCGGGGAGATAAGCTCGATATCACGGCTCTGCACGGCTTTCGCCTGATACCGTATACCACCGTCGGCGGCGCGGGCGCGCTGCCCGCTTTCCCTGCCGACAGCGTCGAGGTATTCGGCGGAGGGGGCAGGAGGGTCGAGAATATCTACATAGCCGTCACCGAGAAGCGTATAGTCCACGGCGGTTACTCCGCTCTTATCGGAGCGCCGCTGTTTGAGTAAATAACAAATGATGAAAGAAGGGGAGAAATACGGGTATCAAAGCATTGAAAAGGAAGCTCGCCGCGGCGATAGCTTCCCTGCGGGCGAAGCTCTATCAGGTCGAGGTCGACTACATCAACGGGCCGGATACTCTGCCGCCCCCGCTCACGGGCGAGAAGGAGCACGAGTGCCTTGAGAAGCTTGAGAGCGGTGACGTCAAGGCAAGGGAGCTGCTGATAGTCCATAATCTGCGCCTTGTCGTCTATATCGCAAAGAAATTCGAGAGCACGGGGGTGCAGATAGAGGATCTTATCTCCATAGGCACGCTCGGGCTTATCAAGGCGGTCAATACATTCCGCCTGTCAAAGAATATCAAGCTCGCCACCTACGCCTCACGCTGCATTGAGAACGAGATACTCATGTATCTGCGTAAGACGAATCCGGCCAAGGCTGAGGTGTCCTATTTCGAGCCGCTGAATGTCGATTGGGACGGCAACGAGCTGCTGCTCTCCGATATCCTCGGCAGCGAGCCGGAGGATGTCTACCGCGACCTTGAGTGCGAGGATGAGCGCAGCCGTCTCTACAGAGCCGTCAACTCTCTTGAGGAACGGGAAAGGGTCATTATGACCATGCGCTTCGGGCTCGGCGGCGGCAGGGAATACACGCAAAAGGAGGTCGCCGATGCCCTCGGGATATCCCAAAGCTATATTTCACGATTAGAAAAACGAATTATAGAAAAAATCAAAAAAGAGGTGTAAAACCGCCGATTTTCGCCGTCGAAACCCCGCATATCGTCAAATTATCTGCGATATCACTTGACAAATTACAGAATATAGCATAAAATTGATTATAATTGTACCGTAGCAGATAATGACTTTACATAAACGATTGGAGTGGGTTCTCAAGTGAGCGAAAATATAGGTCAATTTGTTTCTGCCGCTGCTCAGGGTGACACCGACGCAATGGCGAAGCTCTACTCAAAAACTCTCAAAGCGTCATATTTCCTCGCAGAAGTGTTGACCGCCGACTCGGTTCAGGCGGCCGAAATAACCAAAAAAGCGTATGCAAGGGCTTTCTGCACCGTCGGCAAGCTCAAGAAGCCCGAGGCTTTTGAGATCTGGATGAAGCAGACGGTCGCTTCTGTCTATAAGGAAACTCAGCAGTTCGTTTTTAACGACGCCGAGGCGGGCGCGGGCGAGAGCTCGACCGAATTCCTGCCCGAGGAGGTCTATGACGACCCCGCAAGGAGCGCCGCCGCCCTCGAAGCGGTAGCCGCCCTCAAGCCCGAGCTTCGCACTGCCCTTGTTCTTCATTATAATAACGGGATGCCCGTTCAGATAATCGCAAAGTTCCTCGGCGTTTCCGAGAGCACTGCGAACGCCCTACTCTGCAAGGCGAGGGCAAGCGTCGCTTTGTCGCTCGGCGTTGAGCCGTCGGGCGGTGCTTCCGATACTCTGCCCGTGCTTTCAAGGATATTCCGCCGTGCGGCAGCCGAAGCGAAGATTGACAATTCCCTTGTCAGGGATATATTCCTTTTTGCCATCGACGCATATATCGCCGTGAACGCTTCGTCCGCTAAGGAGGAGGAGCCGCAGCAGCCCGCCCCCGCGCAGGAGGAAGCCCCCGAGAGCGAGGAGCAGGAGCCCGAGACCGCCGAAGAGACCGAGCAGGTCGAGGAAGCCGAAACGGTTGAAGAGGTTGAGACTGTCGAGGAGACGGAGCAGCCCGAGAAGACCGTCGAGATCGTCGAAGAAGAGACGGTCGTTGAAGTGCCCACCTCGGAGCCCGAGGCTCAGAGCGGCAACGTCATTTCGTTCAAACAGAAAATAGATGAAATTCTCAGCGGCGAGCAGATACCCGCCGCAGCCGATAATTACGTTCCCGAGTCGGTCAGAGAAGAAGCGGCAGACGAGGATGAGGATGACGGGCTTGCAGTCCCGCCGTTCCTTGCCCGTGAGACCGAGAGCACTCCGCTCACCGACGAGGAGCTTGACGCATTCAACGACGAGCCGGTCACCGTTAAGACCGAGGAGGTCAAAAAGCCGGCTAAGAAGTTTGATTTTGCGGATATCATCAATAAGATAAAGAAACTCACGCCCAAGAATATAGCCATAATTGCGGCTGCCGTAGTTGTTGTGATACTTGCGATATTCGGCATTTCGAAGCTCGCGGGCAAGGGCGGCGATTCAGGCAACGTCAACGCCGACGCAGCGGCCTACAAGTGGGTCGCGGGCGGCTTTGAAGAGTGCGAAAGCATAACCTACCTCAATGAGAAATGCTGCGTGTTCAAGTCAAAGACCACGGGCAAATACGGCCTGCTCGACTATCAGGGCAATGTTATTTTACAGCCGAATTACGATGAATTCAAAGTCTGCGGCAGCGGCAGAGACCATTCGAGCAGAGGCAGCTATCATGCGCTTGTCAAGATAGGCAACGATTATTTTGAGGTCACCTTCACCGACGGCGTTCCCGCCATATCCTCAACTCCCCACGCGGCGCATTCCATAGTCACTGACGAGTTGCCCGATAATGCGAAGTACGACGAGCGCGACCGCTACTTCGAGGGCTACGCCGCCGCCAGAAAAGACGGCAAATGGGGCTATGTCAGCCAGGATAAGGATAAGAAAGTCATCCCCTACGAATACGAAGCCGTCAATACCTTTGACGATATCACCATGCTTTCATGCGACTACTGCCGCTCCGTCTCAGGCGGGCTTATCCCCGTTAAGAAGGACGGCAAGATGGGCATAATCGACCTCAAGAATAACACCGTTGTTCCGTTTGAATACACCGATATCCTCGAGGGCGAGGGCGGCGTGTTCATCGCTCAGAAGAACGGCATTTGGGGCGTTATCCTCACGGGCGACGCCGTTAATACCTTCACGGGCGTCAATATTGTCGTGCAGGTCACCCCCGAGGCTCCCACCGGCCCCAACGGCTCGGAGGGCGAGAAATACAGGGTCAATTCCGACGAGGGCGCAAATGTCAGGAGCGACGCGGGCGCGGATTATGATAAACTCGGCGAGCTGAACGACGGCGACGAGGTCACTGTGTTCACCACTAAGACCGCCGACAACGGCAAGAGATGGGCCTGCATCGACTATAAGGGCGAATACGGCTGGGTCGCCATGGTCAATCTTGAAAAAGTTGACGCTTGATCGACCGATAAGTTAGTTATTGGTCACTTGACAATTACGGCGAAAATGCTATAATTAATTGAATACCGAAGCGACGAAGGGGAAAATTCACCTTTTGCTCACAGAGAGGCTGCCGATAATGCTGAAACGGCGGTCGGGCGTTTGAGAGGTGTTAAGCCGCCCCGGAGCTCCGCTGCGATGAGCGGCGGCGTTACCTGCGTTATAAGGATCGAGTGGTGCAGCTTTGCACAATTTGGGTGGTACCGCGGCGAGAGCCGTCCCATTTGAGTTGTGAAACTGCACCCTTTTTTCATTTTTAACTCAGTAAAATCAGGGATGTATGATCCCAAGGAGGAAATACAATATGGAATGGATGGGACTTAACGAGATCAGAGAGAAATATCTCTCATTCTTTGAGTCAAAGGGTCATTTGAGGCTTCCGAGCTTCTCGCTCGTGCCGCAGGGGGATAAGAGCCTCCTGCTCATCAATGCGGGCATGGCGCCTCTCAAGAAGTACTTCACAGGCGAGCTTACCCCGCCCCGCAAGAGGGTGACTACCTGCCAGA
>OHVB01000472.1_pt1 | contig 14723 bp, 13 predicted proteins | sample 1579331 | NCBI WGS metagenome assembly OHVB01 (sample SAMEA3882503, study PRJEB24775) | human gut metagenome | biome: human-associated habitat; feature: intestine environment; material: feces | place: Netherlands | collected 2009/2010
CCCAAGATTATCCCAGTGGAACTAGATTTGTTTATGCGCCTAATTGAAAACTCTTACACAAGTAAAGGCATACCTAAACCCCAAGATGTTCAGAAGTTTTTGCAGACTGCTATTGATGAAGTAGAAAATTCTACCGATGAAATCGACTGGAGCAATAGAATTTCTGCTTATGTTGAAAAATGGTTGGTTGCCTAAACTAAATTCCTTTTAGAACGAAACGACGCACTTACATACTCTCCTACTAAAAGTATCGTGCGTCCTACGAAGTTGTATTCTCTACCAGCAAAAGGAAACTCTATCCGACTAAATGTTGCGTCACTTCATTCTGCCAAGGCGCCTATACCACATTTTTTCGAGGATAGTTTAAAGTAAATTGCCTATTGTATGTAGGTGAATATTTTGCTAAAATTTAAACAAACGCATGATAAAGGAGTAATACACCATGACTTATCGTTTTAACAGTGACTACACAGAAGGCTGCCATCTCGCAGTCCTGGAAAAGCTCGTGCAAACTAATATGGAACAAACCGACGGCTACGGTCTTGACCCTTACTGCGACGAAGCGCGCACTTTGATTAAAAAAGCCTTTGATTGCCCTAATGCTGACGTACATTTCCTTATTGGCGGCACGCAGACCAACCTGACGGTTATCTGCGCCGCCTTGCGTCCGCATCAGGCTGTTTACGGCGCTGTTCCCAGCCATATTAATACGCATGAGGCCGGTGCGATTGAGCACGTAGGGCACCGCGTGCTGCCACTTCCAAGTGAGGACGGCAAGCTAACCGCAGAGCAAATCCGCCACGAATGGAAAATGTACGATACTGATCCAAGCCGTGAGCATTGGGCACAGCCGAAAATGGTTTATATCTCCCAGCCGACTGAAATCGGCAGCATGTACAGCAAAAAGGAGCTGCAGGATTTATATCAGGCCTGCAAGGACTGCGGTCTTTACCTCTTTGTTGACGGCGCACGCTTAGGCTATGTTCTTGGTGCTCCCGACAACGATATGACTGCTGCGGATTTGGCAGCCAACTGCGACGTTTTCTATATCGGCGGCACCAAATGCGGCCTGCTCTTCGGCGAAGCAGTTGTTATTTTGAACGATGCACTTAAGCCTGACTTCCGCACTATTGCTAAGCAATGCGGTTCTATCATGGCCAAAGGCCGCCTGCTCGGCGTACAGTTCGGCGCACTTATGAAGGATGACCTTTACAGCAAAATCTGCGGTAAGGGCACACTGCAGGCGCTGAAAATCCGTGATGCACTGTTAACCAAAGGCTTTAAGTTCGTTACCGAATCCCCCACCAACCAGCAATTCGTTATCATGACTCCGGCGCAATTTGAAAAGCTGAGCGAAGAATTTGCTCTCAGCCACATTGCTTATCTGGAGGACGGCAATTACAGCGTACGCATCTGCACCAGCTGGGCAACCAAGGACGAAGAGGTTGACAGACTCATTGCTATGATTAATGAGCTGTAAGCTTGACAGAAAACGTAAATTTGCTATAATAAAGACAAAGAGAGACTCTGACAGTGGTGTGTCAGTCCTCCCTGTTGATTGTTGTTATATTGTAAGTAAAATTACTTACGTGTAGACGAAAATAAAAAGACGGTCGCTTGACCGTCTTTTTTATTTTGCTCTTTTTACTTCAACTTTTCTACAACGCTCTGCAGCTTTTCCTGCCAGTCGGCGCAATAATCCGCACCGCCCTGCGCGCAGTCGCTCTTGCCGCCGCCACGGCCGCCAAAGGCTTCGTTGAGCAGCTTAATAACACTACGGCAATCGCCTGCAGTATTCACGCCCAAGGCAACTGCGTAGCTGATGCGCTCAGGCTGCACTGCTACCAAAAGGCTCAGCGTGTTTTTCAAGGCAGTAACCTTCGGCAGAAAGGCTTTGATATCCTTGGCATCGTGACCTTCCATAGGCAAAGCCAAAACCTTTACTCCATCAGCATTCACCGGTGCAGCAGCATACGTTTCCTGCAATTTTTCCTCTTCAATCTTCAGCAGCTTGCTCTTGGCAATGTCAAGCTGTGCAAGCAAATCATTTTTCTGCTTATTTACGGCAGCAGGCACCTGCTCCGGCTTTACGGAAAGACTTGCAGCAACGTTTAGTAAAGTGCTGTTCTTGGCGTCCGCATCAAGCAGTGCTCTGCGGCCGCAGACAAACTCTACGCGGCAGCCGCCCTTGTGCTTTTCATGGCGGATGACCTTAACACTGCCCAGCATCCCTGTAAATGGTGGATGCGTACCGCAGCAGGTACAGATATCGGCATCCTCAACGGAAACGATACGCAGCGTGCCTGTCAGCTTGCTGTTGAACTTACGCATTTTATCCTTCAGCTTGACAGCCTCTGTGCTGTCCATATAGCTGATATGTACCGGGCGATTCTCCCAAATGATTTCATTCGTATATAATTCTGCCTGCAGCAGCTCCTCGTCCGTCAGCTCCTTATCAAGGTCAATGAAAACATCATCCTCATTCATATGAAAGCCGATGTTGTTGGCCTTAAACAGCTTCCAGCAGGCGTAGGACAAAAGATGCTCGCCCAAATGCTGCTGCATTCTGTCCAGACGCACAGGCCAGTCCAGCACAGCCTCTACCTCGGCGCCAACCTCCAACGGCTTGTCGCACTCATGGTAAATGTGACCATCCTTTTCACTTACATAGCTTACGACCGCATCAGCCAGCTTACCTCTGTCACTCAGCTGACCGCCGCCCTCCGGGAAGAAAACTGTCTGGTCAAGCTCAACCAGATATTTGCCATCCTTCGGCGTGCAGGTCGTAACCTTCGCCACGCACTGTTTGAGCAAAGAATTATTTTCAAAAAGCTTAATTGTCATTTTTTATTCCCCCTCATGAAATCTATCTGTCTCTAATAACCATTATTGTATCACTAATTTGCTAAAGTGTGTTATAATCAGTTATACAAGTCCAAAAAAATTCTATTGAAGCGAATAAGGAGCAATAAATGTTTCAAAATTTACTCTTTGATTTAGACGGTACCCTGACAAATTCCGCCGAGGGTATCACCAAATGCGTACAATACGCCATGCGCGCTCAAAATATTGAGGAGCCTGATTTAAAAAAGCTGGAGGTTTTCATCGGCCCGCCCCTGCGCGACAGCTTTATCAAATATTACGGCATGACCAGAGAGCAGGCTGAAATCGGCGTAGAAAAATATCGTGAACGCTACACCGATATCGGTATCTGGGAGAACAAGGTTTATCCCGGTATCATGGAATTATTGGCTGACCTGCAGCAGGATGGCCGCCGCCTCGGCATGGCTACCGCCAAGCCGGAGGTTTTTGCGCTGAGAATTGCCGAACGCTTTGGCTTCAACCCCTATTTGGAAGATATAACCGGCTGCAGCCTGGATGGTAAAACCGATAAGAAAGCTTTAGTAGTTGCCGCCGCTCTGGAAAAATGGCAGCTCACTACATCCGAAGCTAAAAAGACTGTAGCACTTATCGGTGACCGCCGCGAGGACGTTCTCGCCGCTCACGCCAATGGCATCGCCTGCATCGGCGCAGGCTTCGGCTTCGGCAGCTACGAGGAATTGTCGGAGGCAGGTGCCGATTACTATGTTTCTGATGTTCCGGCCTTAGCACGCTTCCTGCTGAGCAAAGCGTAAGAACAAATTTAACACTTACAGGTGATAGTATTATGCATATTTACGCAATAGGCGACCTGCATTTATCAGGCGAACCGGCAAGCAAGCCCATGGAGGTTTTCGGCGAGCATTGGCGCAACCATAAAGAAAAGGTTGCCGCTAATTGGCAAAACACTGTAACCGCACAGGACACCGTTATTGTCTGCGGTGATATTTCCTGGGCCATGACTTTGGAAGAAGCAGCACAGGATTTAGACTGGTTGGCGCAGCTTCCTGGACGCAAGCTGCTGCTGCGCGGCAACCATGATTACTGGTGGAGCAGCCTGAGCAAAATGCAGCAGCGTTACGGTGCTCATTTTGAATTTCTGCAGAACGACTGCATTATGGCAGAGGATATTGCTGTCTGCGGCACCCGCGGATGGCTGCTGCCATCGGCCGAAAGCTTCAGTGAGGCCGACAGAAAAATCTATAACCGCGAGGGAATCCGCCTGGAGCTTTCCCTGCAGCAGGCACATAAAATGCAGGCGCAGCAGATAATTACGGCCTTTCACTATCCGCCGCTCTTTGCGCGCACGGAGCACACTTGCTTTACTAATCTGATGCTGCGGTACGGTGTGCAGCACTGTGTCTACGGCCACATTCACGGTGAAAACCACATTCCCGTTTTTGAAGGATTGCGCGAAGGAATCAACTACAAGCTGGTTTCCTGCGATACGCAAGGCTTTCAGCTTTACAAGGTAATATAACAGCGAAACTTCGCTTAGAAACAGACAGGCTCCCCAGAACGAATCGTTCCGGGGAGCTTTTTGTATACAAAAACAAGCCCTCGAATTTCTTCGAGAGCTTGCCATTTACGTTCATTTAATTATTTAGGATAGTTGCTGTTGGAGTTTTCTTTCAGCATAACGTCATGTGCGCCGCCTTCAACCAGGCTGGTTGCGGAAACCAGAGTCAGCTTAGCCTTCTCCTGCAGCTCGCGGATGTTCAGAGCACCGCAGTTGCACATGGTGGAACGAACCTTAGCCAAAGTCAGGTTTACGTTATCCTTCAGGCTGCCTGCGTACGGAACGTAGGAGTCAACGCCTTCTTCAAAGGACAGCTTAGCTGCGCCGCCCATATCATAACGCTGCCAGTTACGTGCACGGCTGGAGCCTTCACCCCAGTATTCCTTCATGTAGGTGCCGTTAATGTTAACCTTGTTGGTCGGGCTTTCGTCGAAACGAGCGAAGTAACGGCCCAGCATCATGAAGTCAGCGCCCATAGCCAGAGCCAGAGTCATGTGGTAATCATAAACGATACCACCGTCGGAGCATACAGGAATGTATACGCCGGTTTCTTCGAAGTATTCGTCACGAGCCTTGCAAACGTCAATCAAGGCAGTTGCCTGGCCACGGCCGATACCTTTTTGTTCACGGGTAATGCAGATAGAACCGCCGCCGATACCAACTTTAATGAAGTCAGCGCCAGCCTCAGCCAGGAAGCGGAAGCCTTCAGCGTCTACTACGTTGCCTGCACCAACCTTAACGCTGTCACCGTAGTGCTCACGGATCCAGTCCAGGGTGATTTTCTGCCATGCGCTGTAGCCTTCGGAAGAGTCAATGCAGAGTACGTCTACGCCTGCATCAATCAATGCTGGAACACGCTCTGCATAGTCGCGGGTGTTGATACCTGCGCCAACGATGTGGCGTTTTTTGCTGTCCAGCAGCTCTAACGGATATTCCTTATGAGTTGCATAGTCTTTACGGAATACCATGTACAGCATACGGCCGTCATCATCAACGATAGGCAGAGTGTTGAGTTTTTTCTCCCAGATGATATCGTTAGCCTGTTGCAGGGTGGTATCTTTCGGAGCATAAACCATTTTGTCAATCGGAGTCATGAAGTCACGAACCTTAGCATCCATAGACATACGGCTCGGACGATAGTCACGGCTGGTAACAATGCCTTCCAGCTTGCCGTTAGCGGTACCATCGCTGGTAACAGCAACAGTGGAGTGACCGGTGCGTTCCTTCAGTGCCAGGATGTCAGCCAGAGTGCTGTCCGGACGGATATTGGAGTCACTGCTTACAAAGCCTGCGCGATAGCCTTTAACGCGAGCAACCATAGCAGCTTCGTCCTCTACGGATTGAGAACCATAGATGAAAGAAACGCCGCCCTCTTTGGAAAGAGCTACAGCCAGCTTTTCTCCGGAAACAGCCTGCATAATAGCAGAAACCATCGGGATGTTCATAGTAATTGCCGGCTCCTCGCCTTTTTTGAATTTAACCAGCGGCGTACGCAGGTCTACATTGGCGGGGATACATTTTTCGGAGGAATAACCGGGAACTAACAGGTACTCACTAAATGTGTGAGCAGGTTCATCATAATAAAAAGCCATTCTTTCATCATCCTTTTCTTAATAATTTTTTGTTTACCACAGCCAAAGCAATTGTTAATCATGTAACATAATTACTTGAAAAAATTGCTTTTCTGAGGTCCGAGTAGGTATTTTATCTATTTTACCTCTTTAAGGCTCTCCATGCAATATCTTTTCTGCAAAAAGCGCCATTAAAATTAATTTTTTCTACAGCAGTATAGGCACGGTCACGTGCAGCCTTGATATTTGCGTCTACGGCAGTTACACCAAGCACACGTCCGCCGTTGGTAAGAACCTTAGCGCCGTCAGCCTTGGTACCTGCGTGGAATACAACAACGTCTTTATCTGCAGCAGCGTCAGCCAAACCGGTAATTTCCATGCCCTTAGCATAGCTTTCGGGATAACCGCCGGAAGCCATTACTACGCATACAGCAGCCTTGTCGTACCAGCCGAAGTCTACCTGATCAAGAGTACCGGTAGCGCAGGCCAGCATAATTTCAGCCAAATCGCCGTCAAGCAGAGGCAATACTACCTGAGTTTCTGGGTCACCGAAGCGGCAGTTGAACTCTACAACCTTTACGCTGTCACCCTTGATCATCAGGCCGGCATAAAGGCAACCCTGATACGGCATGCCTTCTGCTGCCATGGCAGCTATAACGGGCTTCAGAATCAACTCGGTTGCTTTTAAACGCAGCACGTCGGTCATAACTGGAGCAGGAGCATAGGTGCCCATACCGCCGGTATTAGGACCTTCGTCACCGTCAAATACGCGCTTGTGGTCCTGGGAAGCAATCATCGGCACAATGGTTTTGCCATCGGTAAATGCCAGGAGAGAAGCCTCCTCGCCTTCCATGTATTCTTCCAGAACGAGGCGTGCGCCTGCGTTGCCGAATTTATGGTCAGCCATCATTTCGTCGATAGCGTCAAGTGCTTCCTGCTTAGTCATAGCAACAACAACGCCCTTGCCAGCTGCAAGACCGTCAGCCTTAACTACGATAGGAGCACCCTTTTCTTCAACATAAGCCTTAGCGGTTTCAATATCCTCGCAAATTTTGAAGAAAGCGGTAGGAATATTGTATTTTGCCATCAGCTCTTTGGAAAATGCCTTGGAACCTTCCAGCTGCGCTGCAGCCTTAGAAGGACCGAACACAGGCAGACCGCGGCGTTTGCAAACGTCCGCAAGACCTGCAACAAGCGGTGCTTCCGGACCTACAACAGTCAGGTCAATGCTTTTTTCCTCAGCGTAATCTGCTACACCCTCCAGATTTTCAACATCCAGAGCAATGCATTCGCATTTAGGCAGCAGTGCCATGCCCGGGTTGCCGGGAGCAGCATAAATTTTTTCAACCTTAGGGCTTTGCGCCAGCTTCCACGCTAAAGCGTGTTCGCGGCCGCCGCCACCGATTAATAAAATATTCATGGTTATTTCTCCAGTTGCTTCTTCAGATATTCGCTAATCATTGCATCGTATTCAGCAGTATGAGTGAAGGCTTCCAATGCCAGCTCCTTGCGGGTGCGTGCATCAACGTCGCCTTCTTTAGCGAGCATTTCCATTAAGCCTTCGTAACGGCTCGGATAGGTTACGATAACAACGTCCTTGAAGTTTTTAGCGCTGGCGCGTACCATTGCCGGACCGCCGATATCAATGTTTTCAATTGCCTCAGCCTCGGTTACGCCGGGTTTGGCAACAGTTTCGCGGAAGGGATAGAGGTTAACTACAACCAGATCAATCGGAGTGATGTCATGCTCAGCCAAAGCCTTCATATGCTCCGGATTGCTGCGTACAGCCAGGATTGCGCCATGAATTTTCGGGTTCAGAGTTTTTACACGGCCATCCATGATTTCCGGGAAGCCGGTTACATCACTTACATAGGTTACAGGAATGCCTGCCGCCGGTAGAAATAATTTCTACACCGTTGTCACTCAGGAATTTTGCCAGCTCTACAATGCCGGTTTTATCACTAACGCTTAATAATGCTCTTTTAATTTTCATGCTTTAACCTTTACCTTTCTGCCTTCGATTGTCAGCTTTCCCTCTGCCCAAAGCTTTAAAGCCTCCGGCATTGCGATATGCTCCTGTACCAGAATACGGTCAGCCAGAGTATCCTCGGTGTCGTCATCCATAACAGGGACAACCTTCTGCAGGATAATCGGGCCGCTGTCAGTACCTGCATCGACAAAATGAACGGTGCAGCCGCTGAATTTTACACCGTAGTCCACAGCCTGCTTCTGGCCGTGCAGACCGGGGAAGCTCGGGAGCAGCGCCGGATGAATGTTAATAATTTTATGCTGCCATTTATTTACGAAATCAGCGCTCAGAATACGCATGAAGCCTGCGAGAACTACTAGCTCACAGCCCTCTGCCTCCAGAGCAGCGTTGATTTTTGCTTCAAATTCTTCTTTGGAAGCGCAAGCCTTACGCTCTACGGCAACGGTTTTAATAGCGGCCTTTTGCGCACGCTCCAAAGCAAAAGCATCAGGCTTATCGCTGATTACAACCGCAATTTCCAGCGGCAGATAGCCATCAGCGATACGGTCCATAATTGCCTGCAGATTACTGCCGCGACCGCTTACAAGTACGCCGATTTTATGCACCGAAAACGCCGCCTTTCATAATCGTTTCTTTGTGGCCGGGAACAACCTTACCCAGCTCATAGAAGGTTTCGCCTTCAGCCTTCAGGTGAGCGCGTACAGCGTCAGCCTCAGACGGGTCAACAACCAATACCATGCCTACGCCCATGTTGAAGGTGCGGTACATTTCAGCCCAAGGTACATTGCCCCATTCCTGCAGCTTTTTGAAGACAACAGGAACTTCCCAAGCCTCGGCATTTACCTCAGCATCGCAATCTTCGGGCAGAATGCGGGGAATATTATCATAGAAGCCGCCGCCGGTGATGTGCACCATGCCGTGCAGGTCGAATTTCTCAATCAGCGGCAGGCAGGTTTTCGGATACAGACGAGTCGGAGTCAGCAGCTTTTCGCCCAAGGTGCAGCCAAATTCCGGAACCTCAGTGTCCATGGTATAGCCCATAGCCTCAAAGCAGATTTTACGTACGAGGGAGAAGCCGTTGGAATGCACACCGCTGGAGGGCAGGCCTAAAAGCACATCGCCGACCTTAACCTTGTCGCCGGTAATCATTTTGCTCTTTTCAACTACGCCAACACAGAACCCGGCGATGTCATATTCACCTTTGGAGTAGAAGCCGGCCATTTCGGCAGTTTCGCCGCCGATAAGAGCACAGCCGCTTTCCTTGCAGGCATTGGCAACACCCTTAACGATGTTGGCAACCTTTTGGGAATCAACCTTATCTACTGCAATGTAATCCAGGAAGAACAAGGGCTCTGCGCCTTGTACCAGGATATCGTTAACGCACATTGCTACAGCATCCTGACCGATAGTATCATGCTTATCAGCCATGAAAGCCAGTTTCAGTTTAGTGCCTACGCCGTCAGTACCGCTGACGAGCACAGGCTCCTTGTATTTGCCGCTGTTTAAAGCAAACAGGCCGCCAAAACCTCCCAGATCACCGATAACCTCAGGTCTGTAGGTAGCACGTACGCTATCCTTCATTAATTCTACTGCTTTATTACCAGCATCAATATCTACACCGGCATCAGCATAAGTAAGTTGTTTCTTTTCCTCGCTCATGAGCCTTCCTCCTGTTATTCAATAATGCTTTCAGGTTCTGCTTTGATTACACTATCTGCGTTATCGGGATATTTAGCGCTGAAGCAGGCACAGCACAAACCTTCGGGGTCAATTTTATCAATAGCACGTTTCATGCCATCCAGAGAAATATAATGCAGACTGTCTGCCCCAATATAACGGCAGATTTCATTTTCCGTGCAACGTGCCGCAATCAGCTCCTTGCGCTCGGAGGTATCAATACCATAGTAGCAGCTGTCTGTTACCGGGGGAGAAGAAATGCATACATGCACCTCACGTGCGCCTGCCTCCTTCAGCAGTTTAACAATCTTGCCGCTGGTAGTGCCGCGAACGATGGAGTCATCGACCATAACAACAGATTTGCCTTCTACAACGCTGCGTACCGGGTTCAGCTTCAGACGTACGGCATTAGCACGTTGCTTTTGCGTCGGCTGGATAAAGGTACGGCCTACATAACGGTTTTTGGTAAGGCCTTCCAGGAAGGGAACACCGGCCTCCATAGCATAGCCGATTGCCGCCGGAGTGCCGCTGTCAGGAACGGAAATAACGATATCCGGATGAATATCAGGAGTTTCCTTTGCCAGCTCGCGTCCCATCTGGATACGTGCATCATATACAGATTGGTTGTCGATGATACTGTCATTACGAGCAAAGTAAACATATTCAAAAATACAGTGCGCAGGCTTTGCCGGTTTGTTTTCAGCCCACATCATGCTGCGCGGTTCGGAGTTATCGCTGTCGATAATAATCATTTCGCCGGGCTTAACATCACGTACCAGCTCTGCACCAACCAAGTCAAAAGCACAGGATTCGGAAGCAACGCACCAACCGTTTTCCATCTTACCGAGTACCAGCGGACGGAAGCCGTAAGGATCGCGTACAGCGATGATTTTATTATCAGTCAACAGCAGAATAGCAAAAGCGCCCTTAATCTGGTTAACAGCCTCTGCTACACGCTCTTCAATAGTCGGACGTGCACTGTAGGCAATCAAGGTCAGAACAACCTCGCTGTCAACAGTAGTATTAAATACTGCGCCTTCCTTAGCCAGGTTAGCACGCAGCTGACCGGCATTAGTCAGGTTACCGTTGTGGCTCAGCGCAAGGTTACCGCCGTCAAAATAAACCTTCAGCGGCTGAATGTTATACGGCATGCTGGCACCGGTGGTGGAATAACGTACGTGGCCGATGGCCGCATAACCCTGCAAATCAGCAACGCCGTCCTTGAAAACATCGGCAACGAGGCCCATGCCCTTTTTAATTTTCATACGCTCGCCGTCAGTAACAACAATACCGGTACTTTCCTGGCCACGATGCTGCAGCGCATACAAGCCCCAATAGGTGTTGAGTGCTACATCCTCATTATGGCTGAAGATACCAAAGACACCGCACTCCTCATGCAGCTTGTCTTCGCTAAAATTTTGCTCCTCGAAAATCTGCTCCACAATTTTTCTCCTTAATTTTAGTTTTTAGTTATCAATTGTCAGTTATTAGTGGTTAGTTATAAGTGATCAGTGAGCAGTAATTAGTTATTAATGTTTAGCAGTCAGTTTCTATTCACTATCCACTACTCACTATTCACTATTACAGGTGTAAGTCCTTGAACTCCTGCGCAGGAACGCCACGCATGGAAGCCAGCTTTTCACCCTTAGCTCTTACTTCTTCACGCATTGTTGCACGATGCTCTGCCAGCTTTTCTACCAGCTCCGGATATTTTATGGAAAGAATCTGAATTGCGAACAATGCAGCATTCTTAGAACCATTGATGGCCATCGTTGCAACAGGTACACCGGAAGGCATCTGTACAAAGCTCAGCAGTGCATCCATACCGGCCAACGGTGTTGCATTAATAGGAATACCGATGACAGGAACGGTAGTAAAGGCAGCGATGAAACCACCCAGATGAGCAGCTGCGCCGGCTGCGGCAATAATTACCTCTACGCCACGGTCACGGGCACCCTTAGCAAAGTTTTGTACTACATCCGGAGTACGGTGAGCGGAAGCAACTACTACTTCAGTTTCAACGCCAAACTCCTTCAGAGTTTTTTCTGCAGCCTCAAGTACAGGCCAGTCAGAATTACTACCCATGATAATTGCAACTTTCATTGAAATCTACCTCCCAAAAATTACTTGTAGAAACAATAAAACCCAAGCAGAAAGCTGTTCAGTTTCGAAATCCTGTGCAAAATCTAACCCGGGTTCTCAATCACTTAAATAATTCACTTTAATTATACCAATCCAACGCGTAAACGTCAAATAAACTGTGAACTTTTTAACAGTTTTTTAGAAAATCGTTCGGGAAACTTCGGGGTAAAGAAAAAAGCACCCTCCGCCGCCGCTTTCACGGCAGCAGAGGGCGCTTAAACCCAAAGATGTTTTATTTTACGACAACGTCAATTGCATCGTTTACCAATACAACCTCAACCTTATCGCCATTTTTAATTTCTCCTGCAACAATCTTCTTGCCCAGGATATTTTCAACAGTGTGGACAATCAGACGTTTCAACGGACGAGCACCGAAGGCAGGATCAAAGCCGGCCTTTGCCAGGAAAGCAACAGCCTCGTCAGTATAAGTAAGCGTCAGCTCAAGCTGCTTGTTCAGACGGTCGCCCAGTTCATGCAGTACCAGTTTAACGATTTCCTTAATCTGTTCTGCCTGCAGCGGTTTAAACACAACGATGTCATCAACACGGTTCAGGAATTCCGGACGGAAGAAGTTCATCAGCATCTGCTGAATCTTTTCTCTATCCATAGAGCCCTGTGCTTTCATAATCTCGTTGCTGCCAAGGTTACTGGTCATGATAATCAAAGTATTCTTGAAGTCAACGATACGGCCTTTACCATCAGTCAAACGGCCATCGTCCAGAACCTGCAGCAATACGTTAAAGACATCTGCATGTGCCTTTTCGATTTCGTCCAACAGGATTACGCTGTACGGATGACGGCGCACAGCCTCGGTCAGCTGACCGCCTTCGTCATAGCCGACGTATCCGGGAGGCGCACCGATCAGACGCGACACGGAGAACTTCTCCATGTATTCGGACATGTCGAGCCTTATCATCGCGTTCTCATCGCCGAACATAGAGGCGGCGAGGGTCTTGCAAAGCTCGGTCTTGCCCACCCCGGTGGGGCCGAGGAAGATGAACGAACCTGTGGGACGCTTGGGGTCTTTAAGCCCCGATCTGCCCCTGCGGATAGCCTTGGCTACGGCGCTGACCGCCTCATCCTGGCCGACTATGCGGCGGTGGAGCTCCTCCTCCATATTCAGAAGCCTTTGGCTCTCCTCCTGAGTGAGCTGCACGACGGGGATGCCCGTCCACTGCGACACAATGGCGGCTATCTCCTGCTCGCCAACCTCGCCCGCGGCGTGAGTGCTGCGCTCCTTCCAGAGCCTGCGTTCGCTCTCAAGCTCGTTCGAGAGTTTATTCTTTTCGTCGCGAATAGACGCTGCCTGCTCAAAATCCTGCGAATTGACGGCGCTCGCCATCTCCTCATTCAGGGATTTGATCTTCTCTTCAAGCTCCTTTAGGTCGGGCGGGGTGGCAAATGCTTTGAGCCTGACCCTCGAAGCTGCTTCATCGACAAGGTCTATCGCTTTGTCGGGCAGATAGCGGTCGCCGATATATCTCGACGACATCTTGACCGCCGCGATTATCGCACCGTCGGTTATCCTGACCTTGTGGTGCGCCTCGTATTTGTCGCGCAGACCCTTCAAAATGTCAATTGCCTCCTGCTCGGTCGGCTCGCCGACGGTAACGGGCTGGAATCTGCGCTCAAGGGCGGCGTCCTTCTCAATATGGCGGCGGTATTCGTCGAGCGTTGTGGCGCCGATGACCTGGATCTCGCCCCTTGCGAGCGAGGGCTTGAGGATATTTGCGGCGTCGACCGCGCCCTCCGCCGAGCCCGCGCCGATGAGCGTGTGAACTTCATCTATGAAGAGTATCACATCGCCCGACTTTTTGACTTCTTCAATAGCGTTGCGGATGCGCTCCTCAAAGTCGCCCCTGTATTTGGTGCCGGCGACCATGCCTGTGAGGTCGAGCGAAACTATCCGCTTATTCCGCAGCAGCTCGGGCACCTCGCCCGTGGCTATCTTGAGCGCCAGCCCCTCGGCTATGGCCGTCTTGCCGACACCGGGCTCGCCGATGAGGCAGGGGTTATTCTTCGTTCTCCTGCTGAGGATCTGAATGACCCTCTCTATCTCCTGCTGCCTGCCGATGACGGGGTCTATCCTGCCCTGATTTGCAAGGGCGGTCAGATCCCTGCCAAACTGTGAGAGCGTGGGCGTATCGGAGCGCTCCTTGCTCTCCTTCTTTGATTCGCCCGAGCTTTGGGCGTTGCTGCCGAGGGCGGCGGTGAGGTCGGAGAGCAGATCCTGCGGCTGGACGCCGAGACGGCTGAGCACCTCGGTGGCGGCGCTCGTACCCTCACGGATTATGCCCATGAGTATATGCTCCGTGCCGATATAGGCGTGACCCATTCCTCTGCCCTGCAATATCGCCGTGTCGATGATATTCTTCGCTCTGGGCGTGAAATCATTGGGCGAAAGCACCGTAGGCGAGCCGATGCCCACGCTGCTTTTGATTATTGACTCGACCTCGGCGTAGGTGACTTTCCTCGCCGAGAGAGCGGTGTAGGCCATGCCCCCGTTCTCGGAGAGCAGGCCGAGCAGCAGATGCTCGCTGCCGACATAGGTGTGGCCGAGATCCTCCGCCGCAGTGATGGCGTTGTTGAGCGCCTCGTTGGCTTTCTGAGTAAAGCCCGTAAATCTATACATACAATTTCCCCCTGAATATACTTCGCTTATCTTTTATTACGCAAGCGCCTTTCTGACCGCCTTTGCTCTGGCGGCGTCCCTCGCCGCGGGGCCTATAGCTCCGTCGGCGGCTGCGCTTATCGTAGCGGGCTGCATATTGACTATCAGCTCGTTTATCTTCTCGAGCGGGATATCCACTACCCCTCTCGCCGCGCCGAGCCTCACCTCGGAGATAAGCTCCATGAATTCGTCGCTGCTGAGCAGCCTTGCATTCTGAAGCACTCCGAGCGCACGGAATATCTTATCCTCCTCGGCGGGATTCTTGACTATCTC
>OHVB01000475.1_pt1 | contig 14670 bp, 9 predicted proteins | sample 1579331 | NCBI WGS metagenome assembly OHVB01 (sample SAMEA3882503, study PRJEB24775) | human gut metagenome | biome: human-associated habitat; feature: intestine environment; material: feces | place: Netherlands | collected 2009/2010
GCTGACGCGGCTTTGCCGCATCTGAATCCGAGAAAGCGAAGACGTGGTGGAATTTCTATATACGAAAAAGAGACCATTGCATAATTTCGTGCAACAGCCTCTCTTCATATTTTTGATAGACGCTAACTTACTGACATTGGCCCACGTGGCGACCCCTACAGCTTAAAAAGGGCTTATCGCACGGCGACAAGCCCTTTTTTTTTCTCCCCTTTTATGGTATAATGACTTGATAGTAATTATAGGCTCATAATGGCACCTTAGGCGCCATTGCCTTTGGGCCATTTAGAATAAACTACTCGAATAGTATTAGGAGGCACCAGAATTGGAGAAACTTGTTATTCATGGTGGAAAGCCCTTACAGGGTACGGTTCGCGTCAGCGGGGCTAAAAATGCCGTGCTGCCTATCATTGTCGTATCTATGCTGGGAACGACGCAGAGTACTTTGACAGAAATCCCGAAATTAGCCGACGTACATACCGTCTGTGACGTCATCGCGTCCCTCGGCGTTCATATAGAACATCCTGAAAGAGATACACTGGTCATCGATGCCCATGAGCTGACATCGACAACGGCTCCGTATGATTTAGTGCGCCGTATGCGTGCATCTTTTTTGGTTATGGGACCTTTACTGGCCCGCAAGGGGAGGGCCCAGATTTCCCTGCCCGGCGGTTGCTCCATCGGTGCCCGTCCTATCGACCTGCACCTCAAGGCTTTTGAAGCCATGGGAGCCGTCATCAATCTGGAAAACGGAGACATCGAAGCGACGGCACCGAATGGCCTCAAAGGGGCTCAGATCTATCTCGATTTCCCCAGCGTCGGCGCTACGGAAAATATCCTCATGGCTGCATCCATGGCCGACGGTAAGACGGTCCTGGAAAATGCCGCAGAAGAACCGGAAATCGTCGATTTGGCAACGTACCTCAACAGTATGGGCGCCAACATCCGCGGTGCCGGCACCAACGTCATCCGCATCGAAGGCGTCAAGGAACTGCATGGCGCCAATCACGCCGTCATCCCCGACCGCATCGAAGCGGGCACCTTCATGGTCGGCGCGGCCATGACCCAGGGCAATGTCTTCGTAGAGAATGCCATTTCGGAACACTTGAAGCCCCTCATTTCCAAATTGAAAGAAGTCGGCGCCGAAGTCCAGGAAGAAATCGACGGCATCCGCGTCATCGGCCATGAACCGCTTCGCCCGGCCGATATTAAGACCCTGCCTTATCCCGGGTTCCCGACAGACATGCAGGCCCAATTCATGGCCCTGACGACTATCTGCCAGGGGACGAGTGTCGTCACCGAAACGGTCTTTGAAAACCGCTTCATGCACGTCGACGAATTCAAGCGCATGGGCGCCAAAATCCGCATCGAAGGCCGCAGCGCCATCGTCGAAGGCGTCCCCAGGCTCAAAGGGGCCTCTGTCAATGCGACGGACCTGCGGGCCGGTGCTGCCTTAGTCCTGGCTGGCCTCGTCGCCGAAGGGGAAACGGAAGTCGGCTATTTATACCACATCGACCGCGGTTATGATAATCTCGTATTAAAATTACAAAGGCTAGGTGCAGACATTGTTCGCGTCAATATTGAGGAAGAAGAAAACTAAGAAAAGAGTACAGCCGAAACAGTCCCACTCGTTCTTTCTGGCCAACTGGTTCGGCAGCGATATCGCTATCGACCTGGGAACGGCCAATATCATCGTGTTCGTCAAGAACCGGGGCATTGTCGTCAATGAACCGGCCGTCATCGCCGTCGATACGATGGAAAATAAAGTCGTCGCCATCGGCCGCGAAGCCCAGGCCATGCTGGGGCGGACGCCGCGCAACATCCACGCCTACCATCCGCTGCGCAACGGCGTCATCGCCGACTACGACGCGACGGAATACATGCTGCGCTACTTCATCCGCAAGGCCATCGGCAAGGCCCTGATCTTTAAACCCCGCGTCGTCATCTGCGTCCCGTCGAGCGTCACCAACGTCGAACGGCGGGCCGTCATCGAAGCAGCCATGCAGGCCGGTGCCCGCAAGACGACAGTCATGGAAGAACCGCTGGCTGCCGCTATCGGCGCCGGTCTGGACATTGCCACGTCTAATGGTTCCATGGTCGTCGACATGGGCGGCGGGACGACGGACGTCGCCGTCCTCAGCCTGAGCGGCGTCGTCATCAGCGAATCCCTGCGCATTGGCAGCAACACTTTTGACGAAGCGATTATCCGCTATTTGGAAAAGATCAAGCACGTCGCCATCGGTCAGCACACAGCAGAAGAGCTGAAGATACTCATCGGCACGGCCATGGGCGACGGCCGGCGCATGACAGCCGATGTCCGCGGCCGCAGCACGGAAACGGGCCTGCCGACGTCGGTCGATATCGACTCGCAGGAAATCCGCCAGGCCCTGGACGAACCGATTCAGACCGTCCTCAAGACGATCGTCTCCATCCTGGAAAAGACACCGCCCGAACTGGCTGCGGACATTGCCGACCATGGCATTGTCCTTACCGGCGGCGGCCTGCTCCTGGATAGTTTCGACCGCCTCATTTCCCAGACGACAGGCATGGCCGCCTATCTCTGCGATGAACCTTTGTTGTGCGTCGCCAACGGAGCCGGTAAGGCTTTGCGGGAAATGGACCGCTTAAAAGATAGTTTTGATGATTTATAGAGTGCTCCGCAGCAGGCGGAGCTGAGAAGGAGGGAGCCGTCATGAAAAAGTTTCGCAGACTCGCCGTATTAGCTGGGTTAGCAGGTCTGATGGCTATGCCGGCCGCAGCTGCTGACGTATCGTACACGACGGTATTGAGCGGCAGCGTCGTCAGCGTAGCCCCTGTCGGTGCAGCCGTCAAAGAGGGAGATGTCCTGCTTACGGTGAATTCCCTGGCCGGTCCGATGCCGGCTGCCCGTTCTGACAAGGATGGCGTCGTCAAGACCGTCCTCGTTCAGCCGGGATCACAAGTGCAGCAAGGCGCCGTTGTCGTCGTGGTGGAAACGAAATGAGATATACCATGATGAAGAAAGTCTCCGCCTTGCGGCGTACGTTGGGCCGGGTCTGTCTGACCGCGGCCCTTTCCTGTATCCTGGCCCTTTCGGCACAGGCACAGGAATTCATGAATGTCAGTGAAGTCCAGCCGGGGATGACGGGCTATGCCAAGACCGTCGTCCACGGTACGACTATTGATACCTTCCCCGTCGAAATCTTAGGGGTCATGAAGAACAGCGGCCCGTCAGGGGACTTGGTCCTGGCCAAGTTTTCCGGGCCCCTCATTGAAGAAACGGGCGGCATCGCCCAGGGCATGAGCGGCAGCCCGGTCTATATCAATGGCAAGCTGCTCGGTGCCGTCGCTTACGGCTGGTCCTTTACCAACTCCCGCGTCGGCATGATTACGCCTATCAACGATATGATCAAGCTCTGGAATGTGCCGACGAGAGAAGAAATCCGGCCTTTCAACGCCCGCGAATCATCGCTCATCCCCATTGCGACGCCGCTCATGACGTCGGGCTTCGACAGCGTGTCGACAGCGTGGATGCAGAGCAAACTGCCGGGCTATAACTTCATGCCTGTCGATACGGCTTCGGCCAGCAGCGACAGCACGGCCCTGCCCCTGGAACCGGGCAGCAGCGTCGCCGCAGCCTTCGTCAACGGCGATATGAAGATGGGTGCCATCGGGACGGTCACCTACGTCGACAACGACCAGATCGTCGCCTTTGGCCATCCTTTCCTGAAAAAGGGCAGCATCAATTATTTCATGCACAATGCCTATATCTTTACGGTCGTCAATAACCTGTCCAGTTCCTTCAAGCTGGGCTCTATCGGCGCCGAAGTGGGCAAGATCACTCAGGACCGCGGCGCCGGCATCGGCGGCCAGTATGGCTATCTGGCACCGGGCATCCCTGTCGTCATCAAGGCCAGGGATACGGATACCGACACGGCCATGACCAAGCGCGTCAAGATCATCGAAGACAATGAACTGACGCCGGTCCTGGCGGCTACGACGGTCTATAATACGGTCAATAAGACCATCGACCGTACGGGCGGCGGTACGGCGACCTTGTCGTATACCATCCGCTCTTCTAATGGCCGTGATAAGGATATTACCCGGCACAATATGTATTATTCCGAAGATAACATCAATGAAAAGAGTATCGACGAGCTCTACAACGTTCTGGATATCTTGAAACATAACGAGTTCATCGACTATCCCATCCTGGACATCAACATGTCTGTCGATATCACGCAGGCCCGCAAGTCGGCGACCATCGTCGATGCGTCGGCAGCGCCTGTCGTCGTCAGCCCGGGCGATACGGTCTATTTCAAAATCAAGCTCCATCCATACCGCGGTGTCGATGAAGTGAAGACCATGAGTTTCACCGTCCCCAAGAACCAGCCTCTCGGCGACATGGTTCTGGAAGTGCGCGGCGGCGGCGTCATTCCTCTGCCGTACCTCATCGAAAAACAGCGCTACAATCTGACTGACGAAATCGTCCAGCGCCTGCGCCATTATAAGGATTTCAATGAACTGAAGAAGGAAATCGAAAAAGAAGATGCCAACAATGATTTGGTCATCGAAATCCTCAGCCAGGGCGTCAGCATGATCAACGAAAGCGGCACGAAAGTGAAGAAGGAAAAGATCCGCGGCAAAGAACCGGGGACCAGCGCCAAGGATGTCATCAAACCGGGCAAGCACAACATCGGCGATGAAAATCCGAACGACGCCAAATCTTCCATTCCTACACCGTATATCGTCAAAGGCGACGGCCAGATCACCATCAAAGTCGTCACGCCGGAAAAACGCGACGCTTATTTGGCCAAGAACCACAACATCAACGAAGCGAAAGCTGTCATCGGTGACGAAACCGACGGGTCCTCGCAGGACGATGAACTGGTCAAGGCCGGTAAGAGCAGCGATGACAACAAGGATACAACCAAGAAAGATGACAAGGGAAGCGACAAGAAGCCTGATAAAGGCCAGGATAAGAAATCGGCTGAACCAATCCGCACCGTCGACCTGGATATGTTCCACTAGCCGTTCGTAAGGGACGCCCAAAGGGCGCAGGTCGCAGTTGGCCGTCAGCAACTCGTAGGGGACGCCCAAAGGGCGTCCCGCAGGCCGCAGGCCGCAGTTAGCCCCTAACCCCTAACCACGAGCCACTAGTCACTAGCCACGAGCCACGAGCCACTAAAAAAGGCGCTGTCTTCATATGACAGCGCCTTTTCCCTTGCCATTTTTCGCATAAAATGCTATTATTTTAGCTGTAGAAAACTCAAATCGCAATTTTAGTTTTCCTTATTTTCTTTCTCACAATTTAGGCACAATTGAATACAGGTGTTTTACATCCATTTTTAATGATGGTATAGTAAAGTAGTATGATACTTAAAGAAAGGACGGTCTTTCATGCAGGAAATTTTGGAAGGCATCGGCAGCTTTACGCTCCGTGTCTTTGAACAAGTCGGCGTCATTGCCATCCTCTTTGGCCAGACCCTGCGTCAGCTGCCAAAGATACAACGCCGCCTGACCCTTGCCCAGATGGCTCATCTCGGCGTTAATTCCCTGCCTATCGTCAGCCTGACCCTGCTCTTTGCCGGCATGGTCATGACTTTGCAGATCGTCGATATTCTCTTGCGCTATGGCGCCCAGTCGACGCTGGGCGGCGTCATGTCCGTCGCCATGGGCCGTGAATTAGGCCCTATTTTAACTGGCGTCGTCATGGCAGGCCGCGTCGGTGCGGCCATGACGGCTGAAATCGGGACCATGAAGGTCACGGAACAAATCGATGCCCTGCGCTGTATGGCCGTTAATCCCATTGCCTATCTCGTCGTACCGCGCTTTGTAGCCTGCGTCGTCATGGTGCCTATCCTGGCCTTTTACGGCTATGTCATCGGTACGGCCGGCGGCTACGGCGTGGCCACATTGGGCGCCGGGCTCACGCATTTCACCTATGTGAATTCCATCGAACTCTTTACGGAAGTCAGCGACGTCGTCTACGGCCTCATCAAGGCCATGTTCTTCGGCGGTATCATCGCCCTCGTCGCCTGCAATGAAGGCATGCATGCCCAGAGCGGGGCCGAAGGCGTCGGCCAGGCTACGACGAAGTCCGTCGTCACGTCGATTATTTTCATCTTTATCTGCAATTATATCTTATCGGTTCTGTTGTATTGAGGAGTGCTATGATCCGTCTTCGCAATGTGACCGTCGCCTATGGCGACCGGGTCATACTAGACAACATCAATTTAGATATCCATCAGGGAGAAACCCTGGCCATCCTCGGTGCCAGCGGCTCAGGCAAGAGTACCATCCTGCGCCTGATCATCGGCCTGCAGAAGCCGACGAAAGGGCAGGTCTTCTTTCACGATGAAGACATTACCGCCTTCGATGAGGAACAGCTGACAGCCGTGCGCCGCCACATGGGCATGGTCTTCCAGTATTCGGCTCTCTTCGATTCCATGACTGTCGGCGAGAACGTCGCCTTTGGCCTGCGCCAGCATACGAAAGACGATGAAGCGACGATCCAGCGCATCGTTGAGGAGAAACTCCACCTTGTCGGCCTGGAAGGCATTGAGGACATGATGCCCAACGATTTATCAGGCGGCATGAAGAAGCGCGTCAGCCTGGCCAGGGCCATTGCCCTGGACCCGCAGGTCATCCTCTACGATGAACCGACAGCCGGCCTGGACCCGCTGCGCTGTATGGATATCAACCGCCTGGTTGTCAGTATGCAGAAGCAGATCCATGCGACGTCGGTCATAGTCACCCACGATATGGACTCGGCCTTCTATGTCGCTGACCGCCTGGCTTATTTACAAGACGGGCGCTTCCGGCTCATTGCCGATAAGAAGACCTTTGCCCATACAGATGATGAGGAAGTGCAGCGCTTTATCCACGGCGGGCGTCTTCCTGAAGAAAGAGGGGATAGCCTATGAAGTGGAGTGCAGAAGCGAAAGTCGGTCTGGTCACCATCGTCGGCGTTCTCTTATTTACCTTTGTCGTCCTGACCCTGGCTCATGCCGAAATCTTCGGTAAGCCCGGCTTCGTCGTCCATACGGAATTCAAGGATGCCAATGGCCTGCAAAAAGGCAATTCCGTCCGCTATGTCGGCGTCCACGTCGGCAAAGTCGAAAGCGTCAAGCCATCCCGCGATGGCGTCGATGTGGCCATGAAACTGGAGAAGGGGACGGAAATCCCGCGCGACTCCAAAGTGACGGTCACGACAGATGGCCTTCTCGGTGAAAAAATCGTTTCCATTACGCCCGGCAACGATAAGAACCACCTTCTCGTCGACGGCGATTACATCGATGGCAGCCAGAGCAAGAACATGGATGACATGATGGATAGTGCCAGCAAGCTCATGGGCAGTGCCGATGACATGGTCAAGAATATCAACGCCATCATCGGCGATGAAAAGACCCAGGCCGCCATGCGCGGTTCTATCCAGCATATCGACGATATTACCGGCAAGACGAGCCAGATGATGGACGCCAATGCCGGCAATATCCAGCAGATTACGGCCAATATGGCAGCCATGACGGCCCAGATGAACGCGTCCATGCAGAACCTTGACGGTGACGGCGCGGCTTCGGCCAACGTCCGGGCGACGGCAGCCAATATGAAGCAGATTACGGACCGCTTTGAAAATATTGCCCAGTCGATGGAAAAGATGACGACGGATCCGCAGACCCAGGCCAATATTCAGACGACGCTGAATAATACGGCCCAGATTACAACAAAAGTGAATAAGATACTCGGCGGCGCATCGGACATCAAAGTCCAGGGCGAAGCCGGACTCTTATATAATACGACCAAGAATGAGACCAGCTGCACTGTAAATTTTAAGGTGTACCGTGGCGATACGTTCGGCCTCGTCGGGGCAGAGAACATCGGCAACGGTACGAACCTCAACTTGCAGTACGGCCGCCGCGGCCGCCTGTTCGACACGCGGGCCGGCCTGATCAACGGCGACCTCGGTGCGGGCTTCGATTTCTTCCAGGACGGGCCTTTCCGCTTGTCCCTGGAAGGCTATGATCCCGATGACTGGCGCTTCCGTTTGAAAGCCCAGTACCGCCTGGCGCCGGATCTCTATCTCTTCAGCCAGTTCACGCGGCCCATGAGTCGCAGTGACGGTGGCAATTATTATGGTATTAACTACGCTTTTTAGCAGATTCTATAGAAATAACGGGGGTACCCATGATGAACAACAAACTGTACAAGAAATTGGTCATCGCCATGATGATTACGACCATAAGCGCAGTCGCCGCTGCTTCGGCAGCGGATACGACGGCTTCTGTCCGTCCTGTCGACTTAGCGCAGGCCGATGCGATCCAGTCCCGTGCCAAAGCGGAACAGCAGGAAATCCAGGCGGAAAAGGCTCAGCAGAAGAAAGCGGCCAAGGCTGAAGCCAAGGCTAGAAAGGCTGCCGATGCCGTCCGTCCTGTCGATATTACGCCGGAACTGCGCGAAGAACTGGCTCAGAAAATCGCTGACGATTCGGCGAAGCTGGCAGAAAAAGCCGCTGCCAAACGGGCTAAGACACAGGAAGTCGATCCGGTCATCGTCATCGGCCGCGTACCGACCAATGGCACTGTCGATTTGAACCTGCCCAAGACCGTTCAGATGGCCCTCGATTACAACCGGGATATCAAGAATTCCCAGTACGCCCTGAAGAAGGCTGAATACACCATTGACGAAGCCAAAGCCGGCAAGGCGCCTGTCGTCGATTATACCTTCAATACACAGCGTTCTCGTGCAACCGATGCCAGCCTGGCTGCTTCCCGCAGCAAGGATGCCATCTCCAATGCTTTTGGCAATAATTTATCTGTCACCATTCCGCTCTATACGGGTGGCAAAGTCGAAGGCAATATCGACGTGGCTAAATTAGGCAAGACCAATGCCCAGGAAGACATCCTTCGCGTCGAACAGGCGACGAAATATTCGGCTATCCAGGGTTATTATGGCCTCCTGGCTTATCAGGAACTGCAAGGCGTCTACCATGAAGCCGTCGACAACCTCCAGGGCCACTTAGATAACGTCCAGGCTCAGTACAATGTCGGCACGAAGGCACGAGTCGACGTTCTCTCGTCCGATGTCTCCCTGGCCAACGCCAAGACGACGGCCATTACGGCAGATAACAACGTCGCCGTTGCCGAGTCGAATTTGAACAACATCCTCGGCCTGCCTTTGGAAACGAAGCTCAACTTGGCCGACCATCAGCTGCCCTTCGATACGTACAACATTTCCCTCCAGGAAGCGACGGACTATGCCATGAAATATCGGCCGGAAGTTCTCCAGGCAGCCATTGCCGTCCAGCAGGCAGAACGTAACATCGACATCGCCAATGCCGGCAATAGGCCGACTGTCGCCATTACAGGCGGCAATAACTGGGCTGACAACACCTTCCCAGGCATCGATGCCAATAAACGCAGCTGGAACATCGGTGCTGGCGTCACTTATAACTTCTATGACGGCGGCGCGACCAAGGCTAAAGTCAACCAGGCCAAACAGGACCTCCTCGTCGCCCGTGAAACGGAACAGAAGACCCGCGAAGCCGTCCAGCTGGAAGTCAAGCAGGCCTACCTCAACATCCGCAGTGCCGCCCAGAAAGTCGAAGAAACGCAGACCGTCGTCGACCAGGCCCGTGAAAACTATCGTATCCAGAATATCCGTTACCAGGCCGGCGTCGGCATCAACCTGGACGTCCTCGATGCCCAGCTGAGCCTCAACGAAGCCCAGGTCAACCATATCCAGGCCCTGTACGACTACAACGTCGGCATTGCCAAATTGGAACAGGTCATGGGCGTCGATGTCGAATCGGGTGTCATCCATCCGTCTTTGACGGCGACGACATATCGGGGATAAACAGGGCTTAAAGAGATGATGACAGGTTTTTAACAATTTACAAGGGAAATATCCTATTTGTCATCTATTTCTTGATTTTCCTCAACTCCATAGGTAGAATAAAGAGAGAATTGTAACGTGCGATTCTCTCTTTTTTTGTATGCGGAGCTCGATTATGAAGAAAAAATGGATGGCTGCCTGTGGCGTCACGGCCTTCTTCCTGTCTGCAGGGATTGCCCTGTGGATGGAAAAGCCGGCTCTGACCCAGATGGCTGGCCAGGCGATTACGACAACTGCAAACAGTAAATTGAACGGGACCTTGTCGTTTTCTTCACTGGATATATCCCTGAATGGCCAGCTGGTCATGGCCAAGCCGGTCATTAAAGATACACAAGGGCGGGTCGTCATCGAAGGCGACGCCGTCCGGGTCTATGTCAATCCCGGTAAGATCATGACGGCCCTGAAGCAGGGCGAAATCCTGCAGGCCCTGGATACGGCCGATGTCGATGCGCCGGTCCTGCATCTCTGGCAGAATGAAGACGATGGCACGTGGAACGTGGCGTCGCTCCTCAAGAAGAATCAGAGTACGACCGATGCCGGGTTCCGCGGGGCCATCAACGTCCACAACGGGACTATTGACGCCCAGTTACCGGACAGCACGGTCGTCACCGGAGAAAACGTCAACGGCAGCGTGGCTTTTGCCGATTATCCGTCGCTGGCCATTGATGCGTCCATGACCGTCGATGGCCAAACGGTGACGGCTCATGGGACGTATGCCTCGAACCGCCAGTATGACTTCACTGTCAGCGCCGACGCCATCAATGGGACCTATGCGTCGTCATTCATCCCGTCGTCGGCCGATGTCGTCATCCGCAGCGGAACTGTCGAAAATGTCAAAGTACGCGTCGCGGACAGCCACAACGGCTTTTTCCTGTCCGGCCAGGCCGACGTATCTGACGGCCACGTTACCGTCCAGGGCCTCGAGGTAGACGGCCTGAAAGGCCATGCGGCCCTGACGAGCAAAGATATTACCTTATCGGACGTCGAAGGCCGTGTCAACGGCCAGGACTTCCGCGTCGGCGGGACTATCGTGACCAACGGCGACACGCCGGTATTCAATCTGAACGTCGACGTCCCGGGAGCCGACGTGACGGCCTTTGCCGATTATCTGCCCGTTGCCATCAGCGGGACAGCCGGTTTCAAAGGGACGGTCTGGGGGACGGTACAGGACGTGAATGCCCGCGGTACAGCGTCTCTGCACGATATGACTTATAACGGCTATACCGTCGATGAAGCCCAGGCAGATTTGATTTACAGTCAGAACCGGATCGATATCGATTCTCTGACGGCCCAGGCCTATGGCGCTTCCCTGAGCGGGAAGGGCGTCTATGACATCCAGAGCGGTGCCTATGAAGCCGATGCCGACGTAGACGGACTGGACCTCTCGGCCGTGCCCGGCGTGCCTGTGGCCGTCATGGGGAGTCTGTCGGCGTCGCTCCACGCAGCCGGCAACAGTAAGGATAACTCGATCATGGCGACAGGCCACGTGACGGCAGGGGACCTGTCTTATAATGGCCTGACTGTCGACTCGGCAGCCGGCGATGTGGCCTATGATGGCCGCGTCGTGACCTTGCGCAGCGGTCACGCTGACCTGGCAGGCGGCAGTATCGACGTCAGCGGCTCTTATGAAGTGGACAGCCAGACGCCGCACCTGTCCTTTACCGGCCATGACCTGCCCCTCGACGCCGCCTCGCCCTTCGTGTCCCTCCCCATGGATGGGACGGCCGATTTGTCCGGCCACGTCGAAGGGCAGCAGTGGGATGTGGCCTTCAATGCCCGCAGCGGCCAGATCAAGGGCGTCCCCTTCGACAGCATCGACGGGACGGCCCGGGGACAGGGCAGCCGCATCGAAATCCCGGCCCTCTACTGGCGCCGCGGTGATGGGACCCACACCCTGCGCGGCCAGGCGGACCTGGATGCCCGGACGATACAGGCATCGCTGACGACGGCACATATGCGCATCGAACAGCTCCTGCCGGCTATCGGCAAGGCAGACCTGCCGCTCACTGGCTGGGCCGATAATACGATTACCCTAAGCGGCAGCCTGGATAATCCGACGGCTTCCGGCTCGTTCCGCCTGACCAGCGGCTCCTATGCAGGCTACCTCTATAAGAATGTCAGCGCCGATTACCGCCTGGATAATGGGACAGTCTATCTTTCGAACGGCGATATTTCTTCTTACACGGCATCCCTGGCCCTGTCCGGTTCCATCGGCGATACGCTCAATCTCGATTTGACCGGGAAGAACGTCGATATTTCCCGCCTGGTACCGCAGAACAAGACGCCGCGCAGCGGATCTTTCGACGTCCAGGCCCATATCGGCGGCAGCCTGGACAATCCGACGGCAGCCGGTTCACTGACGGCGGCCAATCTGGTCATCAACCACATGGCCCTGAACAATATCCACGGCGATTTTGCCTATTATGACAATATGCTGCGTCTGACGGACCTCCATTTCGCCCAGCTCGGCGGGACGTATGACGGCAATTTATTGTATAATACGAAATCGTCCCTCCTGCGGGGCCAGGCGACGGTCGTCAACGGCGACATTGCCGGCCTGCTCAAGGTCGCAGCCCTGCCGGTACAGGATATTGCCGGCAAGCTGAATGGCCAGGTCGACATCAGCGGCACAGGTGACAACCCGACGGTCTCCATGAAGGGGACCATCAGTGATGCTTCTTTCGGCGGCCAGGCCGTCGAACCGGCTGACATCGACGTCCAGATGGAAAACGGCGTCGTCACCATCAATAAGATGGCCCTGAACATCGGCAGCGGCGTCCTGGCCGCCCAGGGGACGTATGCCCTGCACGGTCCGGTGAAATTGTCCGTCGCTGCCAAGCAGTTCCCGGCCAAGGCCCTGACCGATGTCCTGGGACATAAAGACGTCGTCGTCGATGCGCCTATCGACTTTGCCGCTGACCTGAGCGGTACAGGCGATGACCTCCAGGCTGACGTATCGGCCCAGTTGGGAAGCGGCACGGCCAACGGCATTTCCTTTACGGGCGGTTATGCCCTGTTCAACATCCGCAACGGCCTGATTACTTTGCAGCAGGCCAGCGGCAGCCGCGACCCCTATAAGGTCAGCGCACACGGTACCATTCCCGTCAGCGCCTTGTCTGGCGGCAAGACCGGCGAATCCATGGACCTTTCGCTGCAGCTCGATAACGCCGGCCTCGATGTCCTGACTTTCCTGACGCCTTACGTCACCGAAGCCGACGGTCCCATCCAGGGGGCCGTCAAAATCGGCGGAACTCTGGATGCACCGACAGTCAACGGCGATATTGCCGTCAAGAACGGCACCATCAAGTTCAAGGACACGGCCTATCCCCTGGCCAATATCAATGCTGACCTGGCCTTCAGAGGCCGTTCGGCCGTTCTCAGCGGTAGCGGTACTATGGATAAGAAAGGGAAGAAGAATCCAGGCAGCATCAGCCTTGACGGCAAAGCCGCCTGGAGTGGCCGCAGCTTAGATTCGTATTCCCTGGCGGCTGATTTTTCCGGCCTCTATCTGAATTGTCCTTATTACGACGGTCCCCTCACGGGCTATGTCAACGTCACGCCTGGCGACGGGCGGCCTAAAGTGAGCGGCCTCATGCAGGTCGACAATACGACTGTCGACATTCCCCTGGCTCTGGCCAGCAGCAGTGAAGGGCCCGATTTGGACCTGGACTTCACCCTGACCCTGGGCAACAAGGTCCGCCTGTACAACCCGGCTCTGTACGACTTGATGGTCAATGGGTCGGTCACCTTCCAGGGCAACCTCAATCATCCCCATCCGTCGGGCCGCTTTGAAGCGACGCGGGGGACCGTCCATTATTTGGACACCAATTTCCGCGTGACCAAGGCTAAGGCCGATTTCTCACGGTATGATTCCTTCCTGCCCTATGTCGACGCCGAAGGCTTCAGCCGCGTCGGCCAGTACAATGTCATGCTGACCCTGCGCGGCCAGGCGGACAACATGGACCTCATGCTCCGCTCCGACCCGCCCCTGACGAAGCAGCAGATCGTATCGCTCATTACCCTGCGCAACAGCGGCGGCCGGCCCCAGAGCTCCCTCAGTGAGGAAGATATGGACAGCCTCCTCGGCTCGGGCATCCGCATGACCCTGAACAGCTTGGGCCTTACTCAGAGCCTGGAAAAGGCCTTGTCCCTGGATATGCTCACCGTCACCAACGGCTCGCTGAACCTCAATGATAAGAATACCGATGTGAGCCGCAACTATTACAACATTGAAATGGGGAAATACCTGTTCAACGACTTCATGGTCACGGCGGCCTTCGGCATCAACCACGGCGACGACCGCTTCGGCTTCATGTACGACCTGGGCAGCAAGTTCAGCGTCAACGCCTGGAAATCCGACGACGACAGCTTCATGGGCGGCGTATATAAGTATTCGTTTTGATCGTTTTTCGTTCGTAGTTCATCGTTATGGTTTATTATTTTACCTCTTTTACGACCAACGATGAACGACCTACGACGAACGATGAGGCCCAGCCTCGTTCCATTTGAATGAAAAGGTGGTGAAAGGCCATGTTAGACGATTATCTGAAAGAACTACAGCACATCACCCTGCTCCAGCCCGACGAAGAACGGGCCTTGTGGCAGGCCTATAAGGACGATGGGAATCTGGAGGCCCGCAGCCGCCTCATCGAGCAGTACCAGCCCCTGGTCTTCAAAGAGGCCATGCGCTGGCACATCCATCGCGACATCCTGTCCGACGCCCTGCAGGAAGGGACGCTGGGCCTCATCGAAGCCGTAGAACGCTATGATTACCGCCGTGGCGTGGCCTTCCCGCTCTTT